>X347_Brown_Bear__coassemble_1483_pt1 | contig 17395 bp, 10 predicted proteins | sample X347_Brown_Bear__metabat2_high_PE_010 | metagenome-assembled genome bin X347_Brown_Bear | reverse complement strand
TTTTTGTTTTGTTGGCTAGTTTTATTTTTGCCATTTTTTGCTAAATTTTTTTCCCTTTTAGATTCTTTAGCATTAAAAAAATTTATGGAAGGTTTCCCCCCCCCCCCCCCCCCATTGTCAATGTTTGCTGCAGCACTCTCAATAATGCTATAGCAAAATACAGATAGATATTCTATATAATTATCATTGGTATTAAAAACTATATTAAACATTAAATACTCCTTAAAATTATTTCACAAATAAGCTTTTTATACTTTCTTTTTAATTATATTATAGAATCTACTTTTATTTTAAACGCTTGTCATTTTTAAAGGTAAAAATTTATTTTAGATTCTAAATATTTTATAGCCTACTCTTTAATAGCTTATATGTTAAAGTGGCTTAGTTAATTTTATGCTTAACTTTTTGCATTTTCCTTACAACACCATAGCCCCTATCACGCCCGCTACAAGCAGGGGGATATTATAGACAAAAAAGGTCGGTATGCAGGTATCATAGATATGATTGTGCTGCCCATCGGCATTAAGCCCAGAAGTGGGTCCTAGCGTGCTATCACTCGCAGGGCTGCCCGCATCGCCTAGCGCGCCCGCTATGCCAATGAGTAAAATGATAGCCGGCACGCTAAAGCCTAGTGAAATTCCAAAAGGCACATAAATCGCCGCGATAATGGGGATAGTGCCAAAGCTCGTGCCTATGCCTATGGTGATGAGTAGCCCTACGAGCAGCATAAGGCTTGCTCCTATGAATTTCGCTAAGGCGTGAGAATTGAAAAGATGAGAATCTGCGCTTTGAGTAGCCCCTAAATGTGCCGCAGAATCTAGCCCGCCAGCTTGAGCTCCTAGCTGAGATAGGGCGTGAGCCGCATTAGAATCTACCCCCATAATGCTCGCCCCAGCGTGAGTCACACTACTAGAATCCACCCCGCTTGCGTGGTTTGTAAAATCAGCGATCATTCCAACAAGGCTCTGCACCTCGCCTCCAGCACGCAGCACCTCGCCATAGCCCGCTGCCACGAGCATTACAAAGGCGATAAATGCCATCATCTTAAGCCCGCCCTCCATAATGGAATCTATCTCACTCCACCTAATCCCGCGCAGCACTATCATACACATAAGCCCCGCAAATGCCCCAAGTGCTAGAGATTCTGTAAGGAGCTGCACGACAAAAAGCACGATCACGCCAAAAAGTGTCGCATACTCCCGCCAGCCCATACTCGCATCGCCAATGGCACTCTCCTCCTTTTGCGCGTAGATTCTAGGTTTAGCATACAGCACAAATATCGCCAGTAGCAGCCCAAGCAGCATAGCCACCCCGCCTATCCACATCACGCTCCCCACATCGCTAAGGCTTACTTCCATACCATTTGCCTTCATCTGCGTAAGAATCGTGGTATGAAAGATAAGCCCAAAGCCCACGCCAAGGCTCACATAAGGGGCTTGCAAGCCAAAGGTGAGCGCGCAGGCTACCGCACGCCTATCAATCTTTAAGCGATTCATAAGGCTTAGGAGCGGGGGGATAAGGATGGGGATAAAGGCGATGTGGATAGGGATTAGATTCTGCGAGCAGCAGGAGATAAGCGCAATGCTAAGCACAAAAAGAAAGCGTCTATTGCTAATGGCACTCGCAATGGCTGAAAGCAGAAAGGTCATCAAATGCGTGCGAGAAATCGCCACAGCAATCGCGCCTAGCAGTATGTAGCTAAGGGCGATGTTTAGGTTGCTCGCCATACCTTTGATAAGAATCTCACCCGTGGCTATGGTCTTATGCAGGGCGAGTGTGAGCGCGCTAGAATGGGCGTATTCTGCTGGCAGGGGCAGGGGGGAGAGCCAGCCAGCCACGAGGGCTGCTACGATGATAGAGAGCAAGACATTGAGCCGCAAGACGCACAGCACCGACATTACAAGCACAGAGAGCAAAACCGCATTGGTGAGGAGAGACATTAGATTCCTTAATATAAAATAAATGTAAAATGAAAAGTAGGATTATAGCTTATTTTCTGTAAAATCTGATTTTTGTGATGAGATTCTATCTTATACAAGCATATATCTTTATTTGTGCTTTATTTTCAATCAATTTGCTTCATTGTGATTATTATATGGTTTTTCAAGTGCTTAATACTTCAATTAAAGTTATGCTAATTATTAAATTATTCATATAAATGTAACATTTTGTATATTTATGCTATGAAACACACACTGGAATTTAATATTGTGATTTTGCTTATTTACATTTTAATGAAATAATGAAACAAATGGCATTGCCATATCTTACTGAAAGGATATATATGAGTTTTAATATTCATAAGAGTTTGAGTATAACACCACTTAAAACTTTAGTGGTTACTGGATTTTTAAGCATAAGTGCTGTTTTTGCAGCAAGCTATCCACCAACGCGAGATACCACTGGCACAGGACTTGCAATGACAAGCAGTGCGTATGCTACTGCAATAGGCAAATCCGTGCTTGATAATGGAGGCAATGCTATTGATGCTGCTGTTGCGGTTGGATACGCTTTAGCTGTTGTGCATCCTGCGGCAGGTAATATTGGTGGCGGTGGATTTGCGGTAATCCACTTGGCAAATGGTGAAAATGTTGTGCTAGATTTTAGAGAAAAAGCACCACTAAAAGCAACAAGAGATATGTATTTGGATAATAAAGGGAATGTGATACCAAATGCTTCTACACTTGGGTATCTTGCTGCGGGTGTGCCAGGCACGGTTAAGGGTATGAGCGCTATGCTTGATAAATATGGCACAAAACCTCTAGGAGAGCTTATGCAGCCAGCTATTGATTTAGCGGAAAATGGCTTTGTGCTTACTGACAGACAAGCTGAAACTATGCTAGAAGTAAAAGATGATCTAGGCAAATTTGCAAGCACAAAAAAATATTTCTTAAAAAAAGATGGCTCTCTTTATAAGGGCGGTGATACGCTAGTGCAAAAAGATTTAGCAAAAACATTGCGTCTTATTCAAAAAGAAGGTGAAAGCGCATTTTATACAGGGAAAATCGCAGATTTAATCGTTACTGATATGCAAAATAATGGTGGGATTATATCAAAAGACGACTTAGCTCAATATAATGTGGTATGGCGTAAGCCAGTAACTGGCACATATAGAGGCTATGAAATTATCTCCATGTCTCCTCCAAGTAGTGGTGGAACTCATATTATACAGATTCTAAACACTATGGAAAATGCTGATATAGGTAAAATGGGATTTGGTTCATCAAAAACAATCGCCCTAATGGCTGAAGCAATGCGTCAGGCTTATGCCGATAGATCTGTATTTATGGCAGATCCAGATTTCTTTAGTGTGCCAACTGATGAGCTTTTAAGCAAACAATATGCAAAAAAGATTTATGCAAATATACTTAAGGCAAATGGCAAAGCAGTGCCAAGCAAAAATATTAAACCAGGGCTTGGCATTATAAAAGTAGGGCAGCCAATCAATCATAAAGAAGGCAACCACACTACCCATTATTCAGTAGCGGATAAATGGGGCAACGCAGTTAGTGTAACTTATACTATTAATGCTAGCTATGGTGCGATTGCGGCAGTTGAGGGAGCAGGCTTTATCCTTAATAACGAAATGGATGATTTTAGTATTAAGCCGGGTGTGGCTAATCTCTATGGTTTAGTTGGAGGTGAGGCAAATGCGATTGTGCCCGGCAAACGACCACTAAGCTCTATGAGTCCTACTATTATCTTAAAAGATGGCAAGCTTTTTATGGTAGTGGGAAGTCCTGGTGGTGCTAGAATTATTACAACCGTGTTGCAAGTGATTTCAAATGTGATTGATCATAAAATGGATATTGCTAAAGCGGTAGAATCTCCTAGATTCCATATGCAATGGGAGCCAGATGAGATTAGAATAGAGCCTTATGGTATGACAAAAGATGTGCAAGACAATCTTAAAAGAATGGGTTATAAAATTACAGAATTACCAGATATGGGTGATGTAAGCGCTATCGTTAGAGACACACAAACAGGCATTATGTATGGTGTGAATGACCCAAGGAAAGAATTTTAATTAAAAGTTGAACTAATAATTAAAAAATAATTCCACTTATTAAAAACTTTAGAATCTAATCAAACTTTAGATTCTAATAGCTATCATTCTAAATCCCCTAGCCAAAGAAACTATTTTAGAATCTAAAGACCAATCAGAATCTATCTTTTCAGATTCCAAGTTTAGTTTAGAATCTCTACCACTTTGGGTGGGTGAGAAGCTTTGGGTGCATTTTAAGAATTTAAAATCTCATACAGATTCCAAGCTATTTCAGAATTAACCCCCCCCTCCTCCGTCATTGCGAGCGAGAGTAAGCGAGCGAAGCAATCCACAAATACGAAAAGCAAGGAGAGAAACAAAGCAATCCACAAAAAAGCAAATAATGCAATGAATTCTACAACTATTTTCTAAAAGCTTTTCATATTTTAGTTTCTAAGCTAGATTATCGTCTCACTAAAATATGATAATTGCTAGAATCTAAAATGTGGCTAGAAACTGCGTGAGATTCCATAATGGAGGTAGAATCTGAAACATTTGTAAAATCTTATTGGCTAGATTCCAAAATAGCCTTAGATCTAAAAAACATCAAAAAAGCCTTAACACTTGCATACCTGTATTGAATAGGTGTTTTTTTTTGTTATAATTCAATATATTTTGGAATTTAAACATTATAAAAATGAATGGCATAGTATATCTCGGATTTTTCAGTGAAATATATTTAATTTGTTTTATTTTTTTAAAATACAAAATAACAGAGGTTTTCAAGGAAAAATATGGACTTTTTGATAAATGTTTTCCAGATAATTACAACAACTATTAGTATAGATCAAATAGTTTTTTTATTGCATGCAACCCCATTTGCATACATTATTACACTTGCTTTATTTTGCTGTATGCTTTTACTTATAAATGTGTTTTCTGCTTATAAGATTCTAAGCTTTAAAATATTAATAGCATGGCTACTTGCCTGCATAGCGACCTTTGTATATCTTGTAAATGGGCATGGAGATATGGAATTAGTGCAATTTAGCACCGCCTTGCATTCGCAAGTTATATTATCTTTTTCAAGCACAATTATACTTTTAATATTTTACCTGCTTGGATTAATTAGCGCAAAGCCTTATAAACGGCGAAAAAACTTTGGTCGCCATACATGGTGGGTTAATATTGTAAGCTTTATAGTTTTGTTTGCTTTTTGCTGTATTTTTAATATTGGATTATTTGTGGCGGCTGCTTTATTTTATTTGTAGTAAAATACAGAATCCTTTGCTATAATAGCACGATACTTTTACAAATACATCTAAATAGTTATGGAGAAGTTAAATTTGAATTTTTCAGTGCCTGCTACCAGCGCAAATTTAGGTCCGGGATTTGATTGCTTGGGCATATCCTTAGGGTTTCGCAATTATTTTAGCATTAAAGAAGCAAAAGAACAAAGCATTGTAATTAGCGGTGAGGGACAGGCAAATCCCCACTTTACTCAAGACAATACATTTGTGAGGATTTTTACACAAACTTATAAAAAGTTAGGTGGAACATCGCAGTTTAGTTTTACATTTCAGAATCATATCCCAGTAGCACGAGGCTTAGGCTCATCAAGCGCGATTATTATAGGAGCTCTTTTTAGTGCCTTTAAAATGGCTGGACAGATTCCAAATAAAAGGGATTTATTGAATATCGCTTTGAATTATGAAAATCACCCAGACAATATCACTCCAGCAACTATGGGTGGTTTTAATGCTAGCTTTTTAAAGACAAATCGCAATGGTAAAGAAAGTGTTGTTTATTTGCGTCAAAATATGCCAAAGAGTGTAAAAAGCGTTATGGTTATACCGCAACATCCTATGTCTACAAAAAAAGCTAGAAATGTCCTTCCAAAAACTTATAGTGCAAAAGATTGTATTTTCAATCTCTCTCATGCTTCAGTTTTAAGTCTTGCATTTGGTAGTCAGCGTTGGGATTTATTGCGTGAGAGTTCTTTGGATAGAATGCACGAGCAAGTGCGTATGGCAACTTTTCCTATACTTTTTCATATACAAAAGCTTGCATTGAATAATGGCGCACTTATGAGCACATTATCTGGTAGTGGCTCTTCAATCTTTAATCTTTGTTATAGCGATGATGCTAGCAGGCTAGCAAAGCAGCTTGCGGCTAAATTTCCAAAATTTCGCGTTTTAGCACTTGATTTTGATAATGATGGTGTTAAAATTGAGAAAGGATAGGTTACATGTGAATGCAATTGCACGATATTATGCCGAAAATAGTGTGCGTATGTGTGTTGTATGTAGACAAAGAGATTTACAAAAAAATCTATTAAGATTTAAAGTTTTAGAATCTGCATTACAACTTTACGATGGTAATGGGCGAAGTTTTTATGTGTGTTATAATTGCTTATTGCAACACAAAACACACCAGATTGTTAAAAAGATTGTCAAAAAGGCAGATAATCTACAAGAACAGATTGAGGAGATAGCACAAAAATGTCAAAAACAAGTATTAAAACCATAGCAGAAGAAGCTGCAAAAAATCCAAAAGAAGTGCTTGATAAAGCTAAAGAGTTGGGCTTTAAAGTGCGTAGCACAACGGCTACAATTACAGACGAGCAAGCACAAATATTATATATCTATATTACAACAGGCAATTTACCCGAAGGCTTTGTATCTGCAACAGAAAAACCAAAAAAAGATTCTAAAAGCAAAACAGAAAAAGACAGCAAAGCTCAAGCAGACAAACAAGAATCTAAGACACAAAAAACTCCAAAAAAGCCAAAAACAGAAGAACAAGACATTCAAACAGCCCCTACAAAACAAGCAGATTCTATCCCTCAAGCAACACAAATTGATACACCAAAGCCCAAAAAAGCTATCCAGATTATTAGACGCACTGATGAGGAACAAAAAGTAGCCAAAAAAGAGCCACCATTAGAAAAGCCAAAAGAAGTAGCAAAAATAGAGCATGAAGCAGTGCAAGACGCACAAAATACATCAAACCAAATTGCACCAGAACCAAAACCAATGCCAATAGCAGAGGCAAAAAAAGAAATCGAAGTGCCACAAGGCATAGAGATTAGTCAAGTAAGAAAGCCTCGTATTAGTGCTATTCGCGTTATTAGCAAAAATGATGATATGGCTACACCAAACAAAAAAGAGGATACACAAATAGCCTTGCGTAACTCAACGCAGATTCTAGATAGCCTAAAGCATGTTGAGCGTAAAGATCGCGTTAAAAAGAAAAAAGATAAAACTGCCAATAAACCTCAACAAAAACATACATCCCATGTTATTAGCATGGAACGCGATATGGGTGGATTTGGCTATGATGATGAGCAAGATGAAATCATGCTTATAGATCTTTATGAGGATAATGCACCAAAAGATATTGCCGAAGAAGATAGGGTTAGGAAAAATGAATTTAATGATAAAATAAAAGTAAATCGCTATAGTCCATGGATGAAAGAAGGCTCTATTGCAAGACCTTCAAAAGGTAAGGGTAAAAAAATGCGTGGCAATAAGGGTAGGGAACAGACAGAAGCAATAACCTCTCTTGTATTGCCAGAGGAAATACGAGTTTATGAGTTTGCTGAAAAGGCGAATTTGGAGCTAGGCAATGTGCTTGGTAAGCTTTTCTTACTTGGTGTAAAAATGCTTAAAAATGATTTTCTTGATAAAGATACAATCGAAATTTTAGCAAGCGAATATAATATTGATGTAAGCATCCAAGCAAATGTTCCACTTGTTGAAGAAGAGGAAATTATAGAATCTGATTTAGAACATCGTCCTCCTGTGGTTACAATTATGGGGCATGTAGATCATGGTAAAACTTCTTTGCTAGATTATATTAGAAACTCTCGTATTGCAAGCAGTGAGGCAGGCGGTATTACACAGCATATTGGTGCATACATGGTGCAAAAAAATGACAAATGGATAAGCTTTATTGATACCCCAGGTCATGAAGCCTTTGCGCAAATGAGAAGTCGTGGAGCTCAAGTAACAGATATTGCTATCATTGTAATAGCAGCCGATGATGGCGTTAAACAACAAAGTATTGAAGCATTAAATCATGCAAAATCTGCTAATGTGCAAATTATTATTGCTATGAATAAAATGGATAAAGAAGGGGCAAATCCAGATAAACTAAAAGCAGAATGTGCGGAGCTTGGCTTTACACCTATGGATTGGGGCGGGGAATATGAGTTTATACCTATTAGTGCTAAAACTGGCGAGGGCGTTGATGTTCTTTTAGAGACAATACTCATACAAGCAGAGATTCTAGAGCTTAAAGCAAGCAAAAAAGCAAAAGCAAAGGCTATTGTATTAGAGGGAAGCCAGCAAGTAGGCAAAGGTTCGGTAGCTACAATTATCGTTCAGCAAGGCGTTTTAGAAATAGGGCAGAGCATTGTAGCAGATACTGCGTATGGTAAGGTAAGAACGCTTAAAGACGATACAGGCAAAAACATTACAAAATTAGAACCAAGTGGCGTTGCGCAAATTACAGGTTTATCTGAAGTGCCACTTGCTGGTGCGTTACTACAAGTTGTAGAAAATGATTCTATTGCGCGTGAAATGGCAAATAAACGCAGTGCATATTTGCGACAAAAACAGCTAAGTAAAAGCACAAAAGTAACCTTTGATGAATTAAGCTCTATGGTAGCAAAAGGACAAATAAAAAGTGTTCCGGTTATTGTGCGTGCCGATACTCAAGGTAGCCTAGAGGCGATTAAAGCAAGCCTTGAAGGGTTAAATAATCAAGAAATTGAAATTCGTATTATTAGTTTTGGTATAGGAGGCATTACTCAAAGCGATTTGGATTTGGCAAATGCAAGTAATAATTGTGTTGTATTGGGCTTTAATGTGCGTCCTACAAACGAGATTAAGAATCTTGCGAAAGATTTTGGTATAGCTATTAAAAGTTACTCTATTATTTATGATTTAATTGATGATATGAAAGCGTTATTAAGCGGTCTTATGTCGCCTATTATAGAAGAAGAGGTTGTGGGTAATGTGAGCGTTAGAGAAACATTTGTAGTTGCAAAACTAGGAACGATTGCGGGTTGCATGGTGCTTGATGGCAAGGTGGAAAAATCATTAAGTGTTCGCGTATTGCGTAATGGAGTTGTTTTGTGGAGTGGTAAGATTGCTAGCCTAAAACGTTTTAAAGATGATGTGCGAGAAGTAAATAAAGGCTATGAATGCGGCATTATGCTTGATGGATTTAATGATATTTCTGTGCAAGATGAGCTTGAGATTTACAAGGAAGTCGAAAAACAACGCGTGTTGTAATGTGTTATAGCAAGCCATAAAATAGCCTTTAGAATCTAGTCTAAAAGATTCCATAAGCATTCTAGAGTATATCGTTTCAGATTTCAAGTATAATTCATAATCTCACACAGTTTCTAGCTTCATTTCAGAATCTATATCTTGTTTATATTTTCTAGAATCTCCATTTTGCTTAGATTTCAAATATTTTTTAGAATCTAGTCTATCGTCATTGTGAGATTTTACGCTAGCAAAATCGCAGCAATCTATAATTTTAGAATTTAGAATAGATTCTAATTCTATTTTAGAATCTAGAAAGCTAGATTACCACTATTTTGCTAACGAAAAATCTAGCTCATGATAGAGAAAAGGAGCAAAACAAGAAACAAATGAGCCACTGATAAATGGATTGCCACGAATGCTACATTCTTGCAATGACAAAAAATATAGATTCCATAAATACAGATATTAAAGACAGAGATTTAGTAAATAAATTAAGTCTCCGCAACAACCCTCATGCTGAATCCCCCATGCAGCCTACACAAACTCCCCCAACAAACTCGGTTTATTCGCACTCATAAAATGAAATTTCCCATACAGCCTACGCAAGTCTCTAAAAAGCCCCCTTGAAAGCTCTAAGCCCACTTTATGCTCCTCCTCCTTGCCTTTGAGACTTGCCTCATAGAGCCTATTTACCCACTCATCTGGGATATACACACCCGGAAGCCTATCACGCAAAAACAGCGCGACACCATACCTTAGCACAGGAAAAAAGCCAAGCGCAATCTGCGTTTTGCTCCCTAGCTCGCCATTAAGCCCTTCAAGGTTTGAAAGCAAAAATTCCGCCGCTTCCATGCTATACACAGGCTGGGTGAAAAACGCCTCAATAGGCGCATTTTGCATTTTTTTACGCATTTTTGCCACGAGGCTTTGAGGATTATTCGCATAGGCATTGATGACAGCAAAATTATAGATTCTATCCACAGGGGCTTTGAGCTTCTTGCCATTATGCGCCACGCCGCTATTAAGCCCCGCTATAATCCTATGCAAAAGCAAGGAGCTTTCCTCAAACACGCTCTTACTCTCCTTGCAATCGCCATTTTTTACGCCATCACCTGTGAGGCTTAAAAATGCCCGCAAGCCAAATTCATTCGCCCCTAAAATATCGCCACAAAGCGCGATTGAGTTTCTATCACGCATTGAGAGCGTGCAGATGAGGGGCTTTTTGAGTGCATTTTGTAGCTTAATGGAGCTTAGGATTGATGAGGGTTTTAGCCTCGCTAGAGGGGAATCTGTGCAGACAAAACAATCCGCATGCCCTAAAGATTCTAGCTCGCTAATGACCTCATCTCCAATCGTGCCACTTAAGTGCGGCGAAACCTCCACGCTTAAAAACGGCTTATTGCCATGAAGCTTTGTGATAAGAGTTTCTAACATATCCTATCCTTTATCTATCCCTGTAAATTCTGTAAAACCTCTAAAACTACACCTTGAACTTAAAGCGTTAGAATCCACGCTCTTGCTTTGTGCGGGGGCTAGATTCTATTTTAAGCTAGGCTTTATTTTAGAATCTGCCCTGCCTAGATTGCCCTGTAAAATCAAGCGTAAAATCTAAAGCAAAATCCAGCCTAAAACAACAAACAAAATATTCCCGCTTGCCCCTAAAGATTCTCAAACAAGCTCCACTTTAGAATCTGCTTTGCTTAAAGGAGCTAGGGCTTATTAGAATCTAAAGCCAAGCTATTGTAAGCAAGATTCTAAGCATAAAGCTAGAATCCACCCCCAAAACACCAAGCTAAAAAACTAATCCAGCAATACCACAAAGCAAATCAAGCAAGGCAACATGAGCCATGAGCCTGCTAGCTCTCTTGCAAAACAAGCCCATTTACAAACAAAACAAGCAGGCAAAACAGGCAAACAGGCAAACAAGCTAGCAAGCTAGCAAGCTAGCAAGCAGGCAACAACCCCAAACTCGCACCGCAAGCAAGTCAAAATAAGCCCATAAGCAAACGACAACTATTCAGATATAAGCCCGCAAACAAACGCAAGCGCGCAAAGCAAGCCCGTAAAGCAAAGCAAGCCCGCTCACTCATAAACCAACCCCAAAAGCAAACCCAAACAAAACCCCAAACAAAACCCCAAAAAGCAATCACCCTAAGCTAAATAAAGCAGGCAGAGAGCCTAGCCCCTTAGCTTTTTTACCGCTTCTACGATATTTTGTAGGCTAGGCTTGACTTCCTCCCATTTACACGTTTTTAGTCCGCAATCAGGGTTTATCCATAGCTGCTCTTGTGGTAGCACTTCTAGCAGGGCTTTAATCTGCCCCACTAGCTCCCCAACACTTGGAATCCTAGGACTATGTATATCATACACCCCCGGACCCACTTCATGCGTATAGCCCACTTCTTTAAAGACTTTCAGAAGCTCATTTCCACTACGCGCTGTTTCAATGCTAATAACATCAGCATCAAGAGCTTCAATGGTCTTAATAATATCGTTAAACTCGCTATAACACATATGCGTGTGAATCTGCGTTTGTGGGGCGGCTATGGCAGTGGCTTTCTTAAAGCAGCTTAACGCCCAAGTCTCATAATGCTTGACATTCTCACTCCTCAAAGGATAGCCCTCTTTAAACGCCGCTTCATCAACTTGAATGATTTTAATACCCGCCTTTTGCAAGTCATCAATCTCATCAGCAATGCAGAGTGAGAGCTGCTCGCACACCTTATCGCGTGATAAATCATCTCGCACAAAGCTCCAGTTGAGTATGGTTACAGGACCTGTGAGCATGCCTTTGACTATCTTTTTTGTGAGGCTTTGCGCGTAAGTTATCCATTCAATAGTCATGGGCTTTTCGCGTGCCACATCGCCATAAATGATAGGCGGCTTCACGCAGCGGCTGCCATAGCTTTGCACCCACGCATTGCGGCTAAAGGCAAAGCCTAAGAGCTGCTCGCCAAAATACTCAACCATATCATTTCGCTCAGGCTCACCATGCACCAGCACATCAAGCCCAATAGAATCTTGAAACTCCACGCAATCCTTAATATACGCCCTAATGCCGCTTTCATACTCTGCCTTGCTTATCTCGCCCTTTTTATACCCTAGACGCAATGCCCTTATCTCGCTAGTTTGTGGGAATGAGCCAATGGTCGTAGTAGGCAAAAGCGGGAGCTTAAAGGCTTCTTTTTGAATCTTAAGTCGCTCACTAAAGGGCTTATCTCGCTTATCTTTGCTATAAGATTCTGCCCGCTCTCTTATGGCTTTATTGTGTGTTTTGCTTGAGTTTTTACGCGCATTATTAATCGCCTTATTTTCTTCCAAAAACTCCTGTGCGTTAGAATCTAGCTGCCCTCTATATGCCTTTTGTAGCGCGCAAATCTCTGTGATTTTCTCTTGTGCGAAACTAAGCCATGAGAGGATTTCACCATCAATCTTTCCTCCACTCTCTTTGTCCTCGCCCTCTTTGCTAAAAGGCAGGTGCAAAAGCGAGCAAGATGAGCTTACAACAATCCTATCTTTTGGCACTACACAGCCTAGATTTTGTAAAAACGCAAGCTTAGATTCTATATCTGCTACCCAAATATCTCGCCCGCTTATCACCCCCGCATAGAGTATCTTATCGCTTTGTGCGATTTCTTGCAAGGAATTTATATTTTTCTCCCCATGCACGAAATCAAGCCCAATGCCATGAATCTTTGAGCCTACAAGAATGCTCGTTAGCTCGCAGCTATGCTCAAAAAATGTGCTAACAATCGCCTTAATGCCGCTTTCAGCGATAGTGTTATAAAGATTAATAATCTCAGATTCTAAAGCAATGCCCTTAAAAATCTCCCTGCATAGCCCTTGAGAGAAAATCGGCTCGCTAAATTCCACAACCACCTTAGAATCTAGCCTCGCTATCTCTTGTATCAGCTCTAAATACGCGGCTTTAAGCTTGCTAAAAATGCTTGCTGGATTCCCACTTGTGATTTTACTTAGCCCAAAGAATGTAAAAAGCCCAATGAGTGAGATTTTTGGCGTAAATCCTAGTGCTTTTGCCTCGTTGTAATAAGCCTTAATGCGACTTACATCAGCCTTGTAGCTGTCATTTTCACTAAGCTCTGGCACGACATAATGATAGTTGGTATTAAACCACTTTGTCATCTCGCACGCCACGCCCTTAGCATGCCCCCTAGCCATTGCAAAATAGCCCTCTAGCCCGTTTAAATCTCTAAATCGCTCTGGCTTTGCATGAAGATAATAGGCTAAATCAAGCACATTATCATAGAGGCTAAAATCATTCACACACACAGATTCTAAGCCCTTTTGCAGCTCCCAATGCCTTGCCCTTAGCTCCTTTGCCACAGATTCTAATTCCTGCTCGCTACACTTGCCATTCCAAAAACTCTCTAAAGCTTTTTTCAGCTCCCTATTTTTTCCTATACGCGGAAATCCTAAAATATTGCTCATGCAATCTCCTTTTGAAGTAATATATTCATGACATTATGTCATAAAAAATCATAAATACAATATGTATTTTAAATTTTATGCACTAATTTTATCAATTTTATATATAAAATGGCATGAAACTACCTATAATAAGCGATTTGCATATATACACAAAAAGTAACAAATACAATATGTAATTTAAATTTTCTGCTAAAAATAGACAAAAAATACCTAAAGTTCAAAGAATTATTATGTATTTTGTTGTTTATATGAGACATTATTTGTAAAATTTTAATATTGCAAAAGATAATTTATTATGTAAATAATGATTTAAATCAACTATTACAAAATGATTATAGGCTTTTTGCTTTTATGCTTTCTAGTAATTTTTTAAGCTAAGGTTTTTTCATATTTTGAGTTCTGCTTTGCTTTGTAGTTTCTCTATTGTCTATTTCAATTCAATTTTAAAGAATTTTTATATAGAATAATAAAGCATAAATCTATATTTATACAAATTTATATGCCATAATGATAAGTTAGTATATTAAGATTCTGTTTTATAATTGTTTTTGAAGGATAGTGGTTGCGTTTCTATCATAATTACATAAAAAAATACATGCAAATATATGATCCCGGTTATCTTAGCTTTATGTATGCCCTAAAGGCTATGATAGCAATTAGCATTAGTGCATTTACGCATTATATGCTTTTTGGGCAGCAAATGCTAATTTGGGCTACTATGACTCCAATTCAAGTATTCCTACTTAATGCTACATTAAGTCAGCAAGCAGATAGAAAAACGCATCTCTTAGGTTTTGCAATTTGCTCTACCATTGCAGTTGGATTCTTTACAATACTAGCACAAAAGGCTTTACATGGCGATCATAATTTACATGATATTTTGTGGCTTGCATTGCCTGTGCTATTTTTAAGCTTTGGCGTTGGTATGTCTCGCGCACATTCTATTGATTTGTATCGCATGTTTATACCTGTTGTGGTTAATTCACTTGTGGCGGCTGTCTATGTAGATTCTCATGTTATTTTACCCATAGAAAAAAGCATGTTTGTGGTATTTACTAGTGCGTTAATTGGCATTTTAATAGGCTTTCTTCTACTAAATAATCCTGGTAATTATGGAAAATATACTCAAGTGTATTATCCAGCTGTTTTAAGCCATTTAAAAAATATGGTAAAAAATATAGATTCACAAAGAGAGTTTAATAGATATAGGGACTTAACATTCTCTTTGATTCATAATATTAAGCAAACCCTACATACAAAATCAAGCCTATATAATGATAGCTATATGATTAAAAATATCAAACGAGCCATTTTTTATATTTATAGAATCGAAGATATTTATCTTATGGTAAATATATTGCCGCATTATAAAATAGCAAAAAAGTATCCATTATTGCAGCATGAAATTATTGAAAATATTGATAGATTAAGCAAGATTTTTAATGGCAGGATTCCAAAAATAGAGCGACAACAAGCAGATAAGATTCTAAATATTGCAGATCCAAACGAAAAGCAAAAGGCATTGCAAAATATTTTAAGAATCCTATACTACAAAATGGAATCTTTTTGTCGCGTTGGTAAAAATGCAGACCCAGCTTTTAATCCGCCAGCAAAAAAAAGCTTCAAAAATATAATTAAGGCATTTGACTATAATAATATTACTTTTAGATTTAGCGTTAAATATTCGCTTGCTATTGGTCTGTCGCTTATTTTTGCCACATTGCTAAATATTAATCGTGGTATTTGGATTAGCATGGGGGTTGTTAGTGTTGTGCGTCCTTCAATTGGGGGTATGCAAAAAGTAAGCTTGGAATATTTTTTTAGTGCTGTTATTGGCATTGGCATAGGTGTTTGTATTTCTGTATTTTCAAATGCCTATATTTTTTATTTACTTTTTGGTGTGCTTGTATTTTTAGTTGTGTATTTGCGTGTATTTCCGTTTTGGTTATGGTCTGGTTTTATGATGTGTCTTTTTGTAATGATGTATTCTATTATGTATGAAGACTTTTTGCATTATGTGCTTGATCGATTGGTTGATATTGGCATTGGTGTGGCATTTGCCATGTTTGTTTTTAGGGTTGTATTTCCTCGTTTTGCGCATAATCTTTTAAAGCCTTTGCTTGTAAAGCAGGTTGGATTGCTTAAAGATATGTGTGCCATTATTATAGATTCTAAGCAACATGCAAAACCACTTGATAGCCATTCCATACAAACAAAGCATGCAGAGTTTTTGCATAATGTAGAAGAGCTTAAAAATCATTTGCGTGATTCTAAAGGGGAAAGAGCAGAAGCTAGCAATCAAATTGTTGTATATGGATTTGACCTTATAAATGTTTTAGAATCTCTAATTATTAAAGTGAATGAAATTGTGCAAATTTGCTCATCAGATGAGTATGATAAAAAAATGCAAGATATTTATATCAATGATATTAAAATTATTGAAACGCGATTTGTTATGATTGAGAAACTATTGTCAAACTCGCCTCATTATTTTCACTTTGAAGAAAAAGGCATATTTTTAAGCCAGGAACACACACATTTTGCTTGGACTACTCATGAAGTATTTCAATGTCAAAATAAGCTATACAATCTTTTAAATGAAAATCATATTAGCGTGCCAGATTGATTGGTTATTTAGTATTATCAAAGCTTTTGTTGTTTGGCATTTCACTTTATTAAAAGACTAAATTTAGAATCTTTTGTTTGCATGTAGAATCTAAATTTAAAAAATAGCAAATCCAATGAGGTTACAGAAACTAAAATATTATAAAGCAATTATTACAAATCTTGTAAAATATCTATATAGTAAAAATCAAATAAAAAGATTCTAACAAGCTAGTTTTTCACTATGAGCTAAAAATAAGGAATTTAATTTAGATTCTAAATTCTTAAAATGCACCCAAAGCCCTTCGCCTACCCAAAGTGGTAGAGATTCTAAATTCTCAAGCAAATTCAGAATCTACTCCCTCCGTCATGAGCTAGCCTTGCGTAGCAAGGCGTGGCAATCCATAGAAAAAAGCAAATGTAATAGGATCTAAGTTAGATTCTAAAATAAAGAATTTGACTTAAGATAGCCTAATGGTCTTTAATGATTTTATATAGATAGAAATCTCAATACAAAAAGACCAATAAAAAGGCATTTATTTAAATCAATTGCTTCTAGCTTTAGTTAGATAAATTTATCAATATACTCTCTTATAAGGCTAAAAACTAAGGCAAAGTTCAATCTAAATTAATAAATTTTTCGCTAGTCCTAATTTATTTTACAAATAATTATGGAAGCAATAAAGATAAATCCACTTCATATTAGACGCTTTACTAGCCCAAGTTGTTTTGCAAAACATGATAGAAATCTAGCTTTAGTATTAATATAAGAAATTATGCACTAGATATATTGATGATAGATATAAAATTAGATAAATTTATGGTAGGAATTATTAAAAAATATGCTTTTAGAGATAGCTCTAGCGGGGTATCAAAATATGGTTATATGTTATCTATAATTTAAGTGGGAATCTAGCTTGCCAGAAAGCATGAGATTCGCAGAGTAAAATATATTTCTTATATTATTAATTTCAAAATGCCATTAAAATGCAAAATTTATAGGCGTTTTATAATTGCTTATAACTTTTATATGTATAGTAAAAAACATAAAACATGTTTTATATAAAAACTTTTAAAT
>X347_Brown_Bear__coassemble_1474_pt1 | contig 17881 bp, 13 predicted proteins | sample X347_Brown_Bear__metabat2_high_PE_010 | metagenome-assembled genome bin X347_Brown_Bear | reverse complement strand
AAAAGCATATAAAACTACATTTATTTATAAACTATCTCAAACAAAGAATACAAATGTAAAAAATATTGTTTTGTTTCAATGTATTAATAATTTTTAAACACCAATTTTAAATTATTATTTTTACTTTAGGTAAGTTTTATTTTTAAATGTCTATATTGCTAGCGGATAAATAGGGAAATAAAAAATAAACTGCAACGGCAGTATGCACTAAGTGTGGAATTTTATAAATATTTTATTAAAAAACAAACTGCATTTTTTGAGGAATTAATTATAGGTTATATGAATATCTTAAGCCAACATTGGCTAAGATTCTAAATAAATTGACAATTGCAATAGGATAAATTCCTAAATGCAATTGCAAAAAACTAGCTGCTGCGTTTATCCATGATTTCTTTAGCTATATTGCTAGGCACTTCACCATAATGGTCAAATTCCATTGTATATGTTCCTCTGCCCTGCGTTGCTGAACGAAGGTCGGTAGAATAACCAAACATCTCTGCTAGTGGCACAAAGGCATTTACAATTTTTAACCCCATTCTATCATCCATAGAGTTAATTTGACCGCGTCTACGATTTAAATCACCAATCACATCTCCCATATATTCTTCTGGAACTTCCACTTCCACTTTCATCATTGGCTCTAGTAAAACCGCATTAGCTTTGCGACACGCATCTTTAAAAGCCATAGAACCAGCAATTTTAAATGCCATTTCACTTGAATCTACCTCGTGATAGCTTCCATCATATAAAGTTACCTTACAATCTACAACGGGATATCCAGCTAAAACACCATTTTGCATAGCTTCCTGTATCCCTTTATCAACTGCAGGAATATATTCTTTTGGGATAACGCCACCTGTAATTTCATTGACAAACTCATAGCCACTGCCAGCTTCTTTTGGTTCTAGTTTTATATGAACATGTCCATACTGCCCACGACCACCAGACTGCTTGGCATATTTACATTCTTGTGTAACACTGCTGCGAATAGTCTCTCTAAATGCAACTTGTGGCTGTCCAACTTCTGCTTCAACGCGAAACTCACGCTTTAACCTATCAACAATAATCTCAAGATGCAATTCACCCATACCACCAATAAGAGTCTGTCCTGTCTCTTCTTGTGTAGTTACCCTAAAGCTTGGATCTTCTTCAGCAAGCTTACCTAGTGCAACCGCCATTTTTTCTTGGTCCGCCTTTGTTTTTGGCTCAACTGCAATATGAATAACAGGCTCTGGAAATTCCATGCGTTCTAAAATTACAGGCTTTTTATCATCGCAAAGTGTATCACCAGTAAGCGTTTCTTTTAAGCCAACAAATGCACAAATTTCACCCGCATATACCTCTTTAATATCTTCTCGCTTATTTGAGTGCATTTTTAAAAGTCGTCCAACTCTTTCTTTTTTGCCCTTAGTAGAGTTATAAACATAGCTACCAGATTCCAACTTTCCGCGATATACACGCACAAATGTAAGCTGCCCTACAAATTGGTCTGTCATAATTTTAAATGCAAGCCCAGCAAACTCACCATTATCAGTAGATTCTACAAGCACCTCTTCTTCTGTTTTTGGATCAATTCCTTTAATCTCTGCAACTTCTGTTGGCGCAGGAAGATAATCAACAACAGCATCAAGTAGTGTTTGCACACCTTTATTTTTAAAGCTAGAGCCACAAAGCATAGGAATAAGACTCATGTTATGGCAACCCATTTTAATGCCTTTTTTAATTTCCTCTTCGCTTAACTCTTCGCCACCCAAATATTTTTCCATAAGTGCTTCATCTTGCTCGGCTGCAGATTCTACAAGTCTTTCTCGGTATTCTTTTGCCTTTTCTAATAAATCCTGTGGAATCTCCTCTACATCATATTTTGCACCCATAGATTCATCATTCCACACAATAGCTTTCATAAGAACCAAATCAACAACACCCTTAAAAGAATCTTCAGCACCAATAGGAATGCAAATTGGCACAGGATTAGCCTTAAGTCGCCCTTTAATTTGAGATTCTACATTATAGAAATTAGCACCTATTCTATCCATTTTATTAACAAAAACCATACGTGGAACGCCATATTTATTTGCCTGTCTCCATACGGTTTCGCTTTGAGGCTGAACGCCACCAACAGAACAAAATACTGCCACTGCACCATCAAGCACACGCATTGAACGTTCTACTTCAATCGTAAAATCGACATGTCCGGGGGTATCAATAAGATTAATCTGATGATCTTTCCAAAAACATGTAGTCGCAGCGGAAGTAATAGTAATTCCTCTTTCTTTTTCCTGCTCCATCCAATCCATAGTGGCAGCACCATCATGAACCTCACCAATTTTGTGGCTCACACCTGTATAAAACAGAATTCGCTCTGAAGTTGTTGTCTTTCCAGCATCAATATGTGCTGCAATACCAATATTGCGTATTTTATGTAAAGGGGTTTTTCTAGCCATATAGTATCCTTAAATCTACCAACGATAATGTGCAAAAGCCTTATTTGCCTCTGCCATTTTATGAACATCTTCTTTTTTCTTAAATGCTGCGCCTCTGTCGCTTGCTGCGTCCATAAGCTCATTTGCCAAACGCTCTATCATAGTTCTCTCGTTGCGTTTGCGTGTGGCTTCCAAAAGCCAACGAATAGATAAGCTTTGTTGTCTCTCTGGTCGCACCTCTACTGGAACTTGATATGTAGCACCGCCAACTCTTCTACTCCTTACTTCTACAAGGGGACGAATATTTGCCAAAGCCTTTTCAAATACTTCTATGCCTTTTTCGCCACTTTTTTCTTCTATGCGATTAAATGCGGCATAAATAATTTTTTCTGCTACGCTTCTTTTGCCATCATACATCATTTTATTGATAAATTTAGTTACAACCTTATTACCATATATTGGGTCACCTAAAACCTCTCTAACAGGGGCTCTTCTTCTTCTCATTGAGATTTTCTCCTTTCATAATTAAAAGTTTTAACAACATTGCAAGTAATCTTGCTTAAAATTAACTTGCCACCTTCAGCATCATAGTAAGCTTCACCGTCAACATTGCCGCTGAAATACAAACCATTTGCGCAACCTTTGGCCTGTATGTAAAGACTATCATCTGCTAAAAATAGATTATCAGCCTTTTCTACCACTTAAACAACCTGAAGTTCCGCAAACGCAAACGAACAAAGAAATAAAAAAGATATAAGATATTTCATCGCTGCTATTTATATTTCAAATTATTTTTTTGCATCTTTTGCTTTTTTAGCACCATATTTACTGCGTGAAACAGATCGTTTTGCAACGCCTGCGGTATCAAGCGCACCGCGTATAATATGATATTTAACACCCGGTAAGTCTTTTACCCTACCACCACGCACCAATACAATAGAGTGCTCTTGCAAGTTGTGTCCAATACCTGGTATATAACTAATAACCTCAAACTTACTTGTAAGTCTAACCTTTGCTACTTTCCTAATCGCTGAGTTTGGTTTCCTAGGAGTTGTAGTATAAACTCTAGTGCAAACACCACGTCTTTGTGGACACTCCACTAATGCTGGCGACTTAGTCTTTTTGACAACCTTTTTTCTTTCCTTGCGAATCAACTGATTAATCGTTGGCACACACACATCCTTATAATAAAATTTACAAAATTATCGGCTATTATACTTAAAAAATGTTTATATTAAGCTTATGAATCTGACTTATTATGCCTAATTGCCACTTTTTTACTTTTGTATAAGCCTGTTCCAACTGGAATCATACGACCCAGAACAACATTTTCTTTTAAATCCTCTAAGAAATCCCTTTTAGCAGAGATACTAGCTTCTGTTAGCACCTTCGTGGTTTCTTGGAAAGAAGCTGCTGAAATGATAGAATCACTACTAATTGCAGCACGAGTAATACCAAGCAACATAGGTTCAGCAATAGCAGGATTACCACCTATTTTTAGCACTCTTTCATTCTCCTCACGGAAATGCCTTCGACTCACATGATCCCCTTCAATGAATTTCGTATCACCACTATCTAAGATTCTAACCTGTCGCAACATTTGAGAAACTATAATCTCTATATGTTTATCCGCAATGGTTACACCTTGTCTGCGATATACCTGTTGCACTTCACTTACAATGTATTTATGCAATTCTTTTTCGCCATTAATTCTTAAAATATCATGACTGCTTATAGTTCCATCACTAAGCATTTCACCGGCATGAACAAACTCGCCTTCTCTAACTAGAATCTGCTTTGTCTTGTCAATTAAATACTCAGTTTGTCTGCCATCATCAGCGGTAATCACAATACGCTCTTTACCTCGTATGGCTCTGCCAAAACTTACATGCCCATCAATCTCTGCAAGCACTGCTATATCTTTTGGCTTTCTTGCTTCAAATAATTCAGAAACGCGTGGCAGACCACCTGTAATATCTTTCGACTTAGCAGTCGCCTTTGGCACTTTTGCCAACACATCGGCAACTTCTACTTTTGCACCATCGCTTACAAGTAAAACACTTTTTGGTTCAAGATTATAGATTGTCTCCTTACCCTTAGAATCTACTATGACGATAGCGGGTTTATAGCCTTGTGGAATATATTCTTGCACTGTTAGTGATTTTATGTGAGTTTTCTCATCTTCTTTTTCAATAACAGTTGTTCCTGCAATCACATCATTAAATCGCACAACTCCCTCTTGCTCTGCTATTACAAGAGTATTATAAGCATCCCATGATGCAACAAGAGCGTCTTTATCATTATTTTTATTTGCGATACGCGTTGTCTTTGTTACATGTTCATTATCTTTAATCTCAATTTTTGAACCCCTTGCAATGTAATGCCTGCAAGCCTCTCTATCATTAGAATCTGCAATGACTGCAAAAATACCTTTTTCTTTTACAATCATATCAACAGCCACTTCATGATACCTTTGCAATTCATCAGAAACAAGACGATAGTATTTAACTACACCATCGGCGTTTGCATATATATCTTGTGAAACAGGCTCATTGTCTTGAATATGCAACTCACTTGCATAAGGAATGCGATTACCCACATTCCATCCATCTTTAATAACATCGGCAATGCTGCCTCCAGCTTTCACTTTATGCCCAGTGTCATGCGGGATATAAATTTTACCCTCAATTTCACCAATTACACCTGCCAACTCTCTTTGTGCCGCAATATCAGTTTTACTTAATTCATATGTTTTTTGCTCTTTTGCACCTTTGAGTATCAAAATGATTCTATCATGCACATTTTCCACTTGCAATACACCATCAAAAGGCGCTTTAATTTTTGGTTCAACAAGCAACACAGACGCATTTCGCCTATTTGCAATAATATGCTTACCTTCTCTGTTTTGATAGGTTTTAATATTATAGTAACGAATAAAGCCTTCTTTGCTTGCTACAACTTGATTTTCCTCTTGACTTCTGCTTGCCGTTCCGCCAACGTGGAATGTTCTTAGCGTAAGCTGTGTTCCTGGCTCACCAATAGATTGTGCGGCAATAACGCCAACAGCATCTCCTGTGATACTCATTTTGCCCTCACCAAGATTTAGCCCATAGCATTTTGCGCATATACCACGCAATGCTTTACAAGTTACTGGAGTGCGAATACTTACTGCACGCACACCTGCATTCTTGATTTGCTCTGCAATCTCTTCTGTAACAAGTTTTCCTTCTTGCACCAACACTTCTTTTGATATGCTATCATGCACTTCAGCAGCAGTAACACGACCTACAATACGCTCTTGCAATGCCTCAATCATTTCATTACCAACAGCAATATCTGTAATTTCTACACCTTCATGTGTGCCACAATCTTCCATTGTAATTTTAACATTTTGACTTACATCAATAAGCTTTCTTGTTAAGTATCCAGCATTTGCTGTTTTAAGAGCGGTATCTGCCAAACCTTTTCTTGCACCATGCGTAGAAGTAAAGTATTCAAGCACATTTAAGCCCTCTTTAAAGTTAGAAGTAATAGGTGTCTCAATAATGCTACCATCTGGCTTTGCCATAAGACCACGCATTGCTGATAGCTGCCTAATTTGAGTTGCACTACCTCTAGCCCCAGAATCTGCCATCATATAAATAGGATTAAATCCACCTTTATCTTTCTCAACAATCTCCATCATTTCTTTTGCCATTTTATCATTTGTCTCTGTCCAAACATCGATAATTTTATTGTAACGTTCTTGAGCAGTTAAAGCACCCTGCTCTGCTTGAGCCTGAATCTCTCGAACAAGTTCTTTAGAGTGCATAATCATTTGCTCTTTAGAATTAGGAATGATAATGTCTGCCGCAGCAATAGAAATACCTGCTTTTGTAGCATACTTAAAGCCCAAATCTTTTAGGTTATCAAGGAATACAGCTGTTCCTCCGATGCCACTTTCCTTATAAACGCAGTCAATAAGATTCGAAATATCTTTCTTTTTCAAAATGCGATTCCATAAATGCGGAGATACAAAATCTGGCAAAATAGAACGCAATACCATTCTACCCGCAGTTGTTGTAATTACATGTCGCTCATGCACAACGCGGATACTACTATGAATGTCTAACTCGTCAAACTCCATTGCCATTGCAATCTCATTGAAATTTGAGAAAAGTTTATGCTCGCCCTTAGAATCTGGTTTTTCAAGGCTAAGATAATAAAGCCCTAAAACCATATCTTGACTTGGCACTGCAACAGGCTTACCGCTTGCTGGCAAAAGGATATTGGCTGAACTTAGTAATAAAATTTTACATTCTGTAATAGCCTCTTTAGATAGCGGAACATGCACAGCCATTTGGTCCCCATCGAAGTCCGCATTAAAAGCAGAACATACAAGTGGATGCAATTGGATTGCCTTACCATCAATAAGCTTTGGATGAAAAGCCTGTATTGATTGCTTATGCAATGTTGGCGCCCGGTTTAACATAACCGGATAGCCCTCAATAATCTCTTGCAAACATTCCCAAACTTCATTTGTCTTTTGATCTATCATTTGTTTTGCTGTTTTTATGGTTTTTGCATGCCCTTTTTCCTCAAGCTTTGCAAGCAAATGAGGCTTAAATAACTCAATAGCCATATTTTTAGGCAATCCACACTGATCCATACGCAAATTTGGACCAACAACAATAACGCTTCGTCCCGAGAAATCCACGCGTTTCCCGAGTAGATTCTGACGGAATCTTCCCTGCTTTCCTTTAATGATTTCAGATAATGATTTTAATGGTCGCTTGTTTGCACCCTTAACGGCATTTGAGTTTCTGCCATTATCAAATAACGCATCAACTGCTTCCTGCAACATTCGCTTTTCATTTCGCACAATAATTTCTGGTGCATCAAGCTCCATAAGTCTTTTTAATCTTTGGTTGCGGTTGATAACTCTACGATACAAATCATTTACATCACTAACAGCAAATTTACCGCCATCAAGTGCTACTAAAGGTCGCAAATCTGGTGGCAATACAGGTAAAACGCTAAGCATCATCCATTCAGGACGATTACCAGAATGCAAGAAACTCTCTACAACTTTTAGCCTCTTTATATATGTTTTCTTTTTTGCTTCAGAATTAGTTGCTGCAATATCTGCTTTTAACGACTGCAATAAATCTGTTAAATCAAGCTCCTCCAACAAATCTTTTACAGCCTCACCACCCATTTGCGCATCAAATCCTGCAAGCTCAAAACGTCCATGAAGATTCTTGAACTGCTCCTCATTTAAGACATCATATTTCATGACTTTTTTTGTCAATTCGTTGTCATAGTATGCATCACCTGCATTTTTAACAATATATGCCTCATAATAAAGCACTCGCTCTAAATCTTTCATTTTCACACCAAGCAATGTTCCTATACGACTTGGCAGAGAACTTACATACCAAATGTGTGCCACAGGTGTTACAAGCTCTATATGCCCCATTCTGGATCTACGAACTTTCGCGGTTGTAACCTCTACACCACATTTTTCACATACAATATCCTTGTATCTCCCTTTCTTATACTTACCACAATGGCATTCATAATCGCGAGTTGGTCCAAATATTTTGGTGCAAAATAATCCATCTCTTTCTGGTTTCAATGTGCGATAATTTATTGTCTCTGGTTTTTTTACCTCACCCCTACTCCATGAACGTATTTTATCTGGACTTGCCAAAACTATTTGGAATGTATTGAAGTCTTTTGGTCTGTCTTTTTCATTTTCGCTAATAGCTAAAGGTTCGTCCTGATTCTCACCATACACATTTACATCAAGTGCTAAAGATTGCAATTCTTTTGTTAAAACATAAAATGTTTCTGGTATTGCAGAATCTCCTATTGGATAACCTTTAGTAATCGCTTCATAAGCTTCTCTTCTACCGCTAACATCATCTGATTTAATGGTAAGCATTTCTTTAAGCGTATGTGCCGCACCATAAGCTTCTAGCGCCCAAACTTCCATTTCCCCAAATCTTTGACCACCAAAAAGTGCTTTACCGCCAACAGGTTGCTGCGTTACAAGTGAATATGGTCCAGTGCTTCTTGCATGAACTTTTTCATCAACTAGGTGGTGTAGTTTAAGCATATACATATAGCCAACATTAACACGTTCTTTAATTTTTTCACCCGTCCTACCATCATAAAGCTCTGTTTTGCCATCCATATCTATTTTTGCCATAGCAAACAGCTTATCAAACTTTTCTTTCGAAATGCCCTCAAAAACAGGAATAGCAAATTTTACGCCATTGCTCCAGTCTCTTGCATATGCAAGCAAATCATCGTTGTTTGCTAGCTCGAGTATTTTTACAACACTATCATCCTCATTAGTAGCCTTTGCAATCTCAATCATCTTGGCTTTAAGAGCTTCGCTAAATTCATGTTTAGATTTCTGCAATTCCTCCTCTATCTGCTCTCCAAAACGTTTTCCTATAAGTCCTAAATGCACCTCTAGAATCTGACCTATATTCATACGACTTGGCACACCTAGAGGATTCAATATAATATCAATAGGCTTTCCATCTTTTGTGTAAGGCATATCAACAGCTGGCACAATATTACTTACAATACCTTTATTACCATGCCTACCAGCCATTTTATCGCCAACTTTTAATTTTCGCTTTGTAGCAATATAAATTTTTACAAGTTTCACAACACCATTTGGCAAAATATCATCTTTTTCCAAGATAGATAGCTTTTCCTCATGATCAATACCCAATGCACGTTTTTGCTCTAAAAAGTTATTTTTAATTCGCTCATATTCATTTTGAATCTCTTTTGAATAACTTTTAATTAATGTGTTTAAAACAAATCTGTTAATATCATCAAACTCTTCTTTAGGAATACATTCATCTTTTTTGAAAACTTTATCGTTAATTTTTGCTTCAGCTCTTAGTGGCTCTTTTGACAGAACATAAGAGATTCTAAGCATTTCTTCTTTATTAAGCATGGTCAAACGTTCATGGTGTTCAATGTCTAAATCAGACTTTTCTTCTTCGTATGCTTGCCTTGCTCTAGCATCTTTCTCATATCCCTTTTTAGTAAAGATTTTAACATCTACTACATATCCCTCCATACTTTGAGGACAATAAAGAGACTTATTGACAACATGCCCTGCTTTTTCGCCGAAAATAGCACGCAACAATCTCTCTTCTGGAGTTGGTTTTACATCTCCTTTTGGCGTTACTTTCCCTACAAGAATCATGCCGCCTGTTACATATGTCCCAATCTTTACAATACCACTTTCATCAAGATGAGATAAACTATCCTCACGCACATTTGGAATATCTGCAGTAATTTCCTCAATACCATGTTTAAGCTCGCGAGCCTCTATCTCTTTTTCATAAATATGCACAGATGTGAAAGCATCATCACGAATAACATTTTCGCTTACAACAATCGCATCCTCAAAATTATATCCATACCAAGGCATAAACGCAACGCGAATATTTTTACCAAGTGCCAACTCACCACTATCCATACTAGCACCATCTGCAATAATTTGCCCAGCTTCAATTTTATCGCCAACTTTTACAATTGGTCGTTGCGTAAAACTTGTGTTTTGATTTGTTCGCATATTTTTTAACATAGAATAGCTATCAATATATGCTCCAAACTCATTTTCACCAAGTATATAGATATTTTTTCCATCAACTTTTTCTACAACACCGCCATTTTTTGCTTTAATTGCCGCCCAGGAATCTCGCGCAATAACACTTTCAATTCCAGTGCCAACAATCGGCGCATCTGGCTTTAGTAAAGGCACGGCTTGCCTTTGCATGTTAGAACCCATAAGCGCTCGGTTTGCATCATCATGCTCTAAAAATGGAATAAGAGAGGCAGCAACACCCACTAGCATACGCGCATTTAAGTCAATAAGCCCTACATCTTCTTTTTTGCGTAAAGAAATCTCTCCGCCACAACGCGTCTCTATTAATCCCTCAACAATTTTGCCCGCATTGTCAAGTTTTGTGCTTGCTGGAGCTATGACTTTGCCATCTTCTTGAGTTGCAGTAAGATACACAACCTCATTAGTTACTTTACCATCGGTTACTTTTCTATATGGAGCTTCAATAAAGCCCAAATCATTAACTTTAGTAAAGGTAGAAAGTGTGTTAATAAGTCCAATATTTTGCCCTTCAGGTGTTTCAATAGGACAGATTCTGCCATAATGAGTTGGATGCACATCCCTTGCTTCAAAGCCAACTCTCTCTTTTACTAAACCACCTTCACCAAGCGCAGAAAGTCGTCTTTTATGTGTAATTTCTGACAATGGATTTGTTTGGTCCATGAACTGGGATAATTGCCCGCTTGCAAAAAATTCCATAATTGTGCTTGTTATCATTTTAGAGCTAATTAGGTCGTGAGGCATAACATTTTCAAAAGATGTTTGCTGTGTTAGCTTGTCTTTGATTGATTTCTGCATTTTAACAAGTCCAGAATGCAACTCATTTGCAAGCAATTCTCCAATGGCACGAATTCTTCTATTGCCTAGGTGGTCTCTATCATCAATTCTTCCCTTGCCATTACGAACCTGCATAAGATATTTTACGGTTTCAATAATGTCTTCATAGGTAAGCACGCTAATATAGTCTGGCACTTTAAGATTTAATTTATGATTCATTTTCATACGACCAACACCGGTTAAATCATAACGCGAAGGATCGAAAAATAATTGTTCAATAAATTTATGAGCCACTTCTCTAGTTACAGGCTCTGCCGGTCTCATTACTTTATAGATTCTAATTGCAGCCAAATCGCATTCGTCATCTATTTTTTCCGTTTGTCTAATGCTTTTTAGACTTTCCGTATCATACAAAAATGAATTAATAATTGAATTATCATAACCCGGTGCTGTATCATGAATAATTTTAAATTTTGTTACTTTATGATCGTAGGCTTTCTTAAGATTTGCTTCATTCATAGGAGCAAGTGCGTCAAGAATGATCTCGCCTGTTTTACTATCTATAATAGGTTCAGCAAGGTAAGTATTTAATAGATTTGTTGCAGGCAACTCAACCTTATCATAGCTAATGCCCTGCTCCTTTAAATCTTTAATGCGTTTTTTATTGAATCTTTTACCAGCTGGCAGAACAATCTCACCCTTATCGTTTATCAAATCATATTCAAGGCTGCCTTCAATATCATCTGGACTAAATGGCACATAAAATTTATCTTTTTTTACAGAAACATCAAGTATGGGGTAAAGCATCTGTATAATTTGCTGCTTACTATAACCCAATGCTCTAAAAAGAATTGTAACAGGCATTTTTCTACGCTTATTAATACGCACATACATAATATCTTTTGCGTCATATTCAAAATAAAGCCATGCCCCCATATTTGGGATAATTTGACCTGTATATACAAGTTTGTTTGCTGAAGTATTAGACTCATCCTCTTTAAAAATAACACCAGGACTTCTATGCAACTGATTAACAACAACGCGCTCAACACCATTAATAATAAAGGAAACCCTGTCTGTCATTAAAGGAATTTCACGCACATATATCACCTGCTCTTTAATGTCTTTAACGCCTACTTGTTCGCCTTTGTCATCTTTATCCCATAAAACAAGTCTAATTGTAATTTTCAAAGGAATAGAATATGTTAGACCTCTTACCATTGTTTCGGCAATGGTGTATTTCTGCTTGCCAAACTCACACCCAACATACTCCAAAGTAACGCGACCCGCATTATCATGTATTGGAAAAATTGACTTTAATACGCGTTCAATACCACTCTCTTTATCTTCACTTCCCCTCAAAAAAGAATCATAGCTATCTTTTTGTAGCATAAGCAAATTAGGAACATCAAGCTCTTCCTTATTTTTTGAAAAATCAACTCTTAATCTTGTGTTTGTTAATCTTTTGCCCATATTAACCCTCTTTACCTTAAAGTTTTTTAAGAGCCAAATACTCTCGCTAGCCTACCATAAAACGATAAAATAGGGAGAATATTTATTAATGCAAAAAGCCTATCCAAAAGGTAGAAACACTTCTACCAAAAAGATAGGCTCATAAAAGTATAAAGTGAATATAAAAATTATTTTACTTCCACTTTTGCACCAGCTTCTTCAAGTTTTTTCTTAAAGTTTTCAGCGTCTTCTTTGCTTACACCTTCTTTCAATGTATTAGGTGTTTTTTCTGTTGCTTCTTTTGCTTCTTTCAGTCCAAGACCTGTAATCTCACGCACAGCCTTAATTACATTAATTTTGTTAGCACCAGCATCCACAAGAATAACATCAAACTCTGTTTTCTCTTCTACTGCCGCACCAGCACCTCCAGCAGCCACAGCACCAGCAACAACGGTTGGTGCAGCACTTACTCCAAATTTCTCTTCAAATGCTTTTACAAGCTCTGATAACTCTAAAACTGATAAATTACCAATGTATTCCAATACATCTTCTTTTGAAATTGCCATATTAAGCTCCTTGCTCTTCTTTTTGTTTTCTTAAATTATCTAATCCTGTTGCAAAATATCTTGCAGGTGCCGTCCATACAGACAACAACATGCCAATCAATTCTTCTTTGCTTGGTAGTTTTGAAACCGCTAGAATATGATCTGAATTTACAACTTCACCATCAAAATATCCAAACTTAACGCTAAACTTTTCGCTATTTGCTTCCTGAAACTTGCAAACAACCTTAGATAAAGAAATTTGATCGTTAGACCAAATATATATATTTGTATCTTTCAATTCAACTTCTTTATATCCAGCTTGTTTCAATGCAATATTGGCAAGTTTATTTTTTATAACTTGCACGCAAATATCAGAATCTTTAGAACTTCTGCGTAAAGATTCTAGCTGCTTTACTTGCAATCCTTTATAATCGCAAACAATCATAGCATTTGCTTGTTTAAAACTTTCAGTCAGATTTGCCACAAGTGTCGCTTTGTCTTGTCGTGTCATGCTTTCCTCCTTTCAGCCATTAAACTTATACGGGGTAATTTTTAAGCTGAACGCCCCAGTAGTCTTTAGCCCAAGATAAAATAAAACCCTACTATTTCACATCCATAAGTTCTTGTGAATCCATTTTCACAGAAGGACTCATTGTAAGGGAAAGATTGCTTGAGCGAATATATTTTCCTTTTGCTGTGCTTGGCTTCAATCTATTAATTGTTTTTACAAGCTCAACAAGGTTATCAAGCAATTTATTACTTTCAAAGCTTGCCTTACCTATAGGACTATGTATGTTGCCTTTTTTATCAACACGGAAATTTACTTGTCCGCTCTTTGCATTTGTAACCGCTTTTGCAACATCAGCAGTTACAGTGCCTGTTTTTGGGTTTGGCATAATGCCTTTTGGTCCCAAAATTCTTCCAACTTTACCAACGAGAGGCATCATATCTGGCGTAGCAATAACCATATCAAAATCGATATTTCCACCTTTAATTTGCTCCACTAAATCATCATCTCCAACTACATCAGCACCAGCCTTACGAGCCTCATCAGCCTTAATATCTTTTGCAAACACAGCTACACGAACTTTTTTACCTGTGCCATGAGGCAATACAACAGCACCTCGTATCATTTGGTCAGCATGACGAGGATCAACTCCTAGTCGCAATGCAACTTCAACAGTCTCATCAAATTTCGCAGAAGCAAGAGACTTGACCGCATTGATTGCAGATTCCATATCATAAGTTTTATCACAATCAACTTTTTGAGATAAAGCTTGTAATCTTTTTGACATTTTTTTCTTCATATTATTCTCCAAAAAACTAATCTACTATTTCAACGCCCATGCTTCTCGCACTGCCAGCAACAATCTTTTTTGCCTCTTCTATATCAGTAGTATTCAAATCTTCCATTTTTGTTTTTGCTATCTCTTCAAGTTGAGCTTGAGTAAGTTTGCCAATTTTGTTTTTTAATGGATTATCAGAACCTTTTGTTAATTTTGCAATATTTTTGATCAAATCTGTTACAGGTGGCTTTTTGGTAACAAATGTAAAACTTTTATCCTGATATACAGTAATAATAACAGGTATGTTGAAATTACCCATATCCTTTGTTTTTTCATTAAATGCTTTGCAAAATTCCATAATATTTACGCCTCTTTGCCCAAGAGCAGGACCCACTGGAGGAGATGGATTTGCTTTGCCAGCTGGAATCTGTAATTTTAATTCGCCAACAATCTTTTTTGCCATTGTCTATCCTTATTAAAAAATATTAAAGAGTTTTTTCAACTTGCACATCATTAATCTCTATGCGAGTGTTACGACCAAAAATAGAAACATTGAGCTTTAACTTCTTTGTCTCCATGTCATAACTCTCCACAACACCAGTGAAGTTAGCAAAAGGTCCTTCTGTAATTAAGACAGACTCACCCATAGTAAATGAAACTTTAGGGCGAGGTGCGGGTCTATTCTCAATTTTATCTAAGATATTTTTAATATCCGCTTCGCTTAATGGCGTGGGCTTTTTGCTCTCTCCAATAAATCTGCCAACTCTTGGCAATGACTGAATCATATGCCAAAGTTCTGTATCCAAATTGATATATACAAAGACATATCCCGGATAAATGCTTCTTTGTATTGTTTTTTTCTTTTTATCTTTGATTTCAAAAACATCCTCGGTAGGAACAACTATATTTTTTAAGCGATGGGAAGCATTATTTTGTTCAATTAGATTCTGAATAGCCTTTTTAACAGACTGCTCACTTCCTGAATATGTTTGTATTGCATACCACTGAAATTCCATTAGTTATCCCTTACCAATTCAAACAATCCCTAAGATACTATACGAGAAATAGTATAATGGAAAAAAACATCAATAACTGCCAAAAATAAAGCAATTACAGAAACAACAATAATTACAGAAACAAATGCATTTCGCACTTGCTCCTTTGTTGGAAAAATAACTTTTCCTAATTCATCTTTTGATTCTTTATAATATTTTTTTAGTTTCACGCTAAAACCTTATTATACATTCATTAAATAATGGCAGGTCAGGAAGGATTCGAACCCTCAACACTCGGTTTTGGAGACCGATGCTCTAACCATTGGAGCTACTGACCTTTCCAAGAATAGAAAATCTAAAGACATCAAAAATCCCTATGTTCTGTATAATACAGAACACAAAACATACAAATTTAACACTAAAAAACTATTTAGCTTGTTTTAAGCTTTACTTCTTTATGTATAGTATGTTTATTTAATCTTGGGCAGAACTTCTTGAGCTCCAGTTTTTCTGTATTTGTTTTTGCGTTCTTTGTGGTGCTATAATTAATATCACCACATTCAGAACACTTTAATCCAATCTTAACCAAATTACCCTTTGCCATAACATTATCCTATTCAATAATTTTTGTTACAGCACCAGCACCAACAGTTCTACCGCCTTCACGAATGGCAAATCTTGTCCCAAGCTCTAATGCAATAGGATTCAATAATTCAACTGTAATTTTTACATTATCACCAGGCATTACAAGCTCTGTGCCTTTAGGTAAAATAATCGCACCAGTAACATCTGTAGTTCGCACATAGAATTGTGGGCGATAATTATTATGGAATGGAGTGTGTCTTCCACCTTCATCTTTTGTAAGAACATAAATTTCTGCCTCAAACTTCTTGTGAGGAGTAATTGAACCTGGCTTACAAAGAACCATACCTCTTTCAACTTCCTCTTTTTTAGTGCCGCGCAAAAGCACACCCACGTTATCACCAGCCTCACCTTGATCCATTTCTTTTCGGAACATTTCAACGCCAGTAACTGTAGTTTTTTGTGTGTCGCGAATACCTACGATTTCAACTTCATCACCTACTTTTACAACACCTCTTTCAATTCTTCCTGTAACAACAGTTCCGCGACCAGCGATAGAAAATACATCTTCTACTGGCATAAGGAAAGTTTTATCCACATCTCTTTTCGGTGTAGGGATATACTCATCTACTTTTGCCATTAAATCAAGAATCTTTTGTCCCCATTCACCAACTTGTCCGGCTTTTGCTTCTTCAAGAGCCTTAAGAGCAGAACCGCCAACAATAGGAGTATCATCTCCTGGGAATTCATACTCATTCAATAAATCTCTTACTTCCATTTCTACCAATTCAAGCAATTCAGGGTCATCAAGCATATCTTGTTTATTCAAAAACACAACGATATAAGGAACACCAACTTGTCGTGAAAGCAAAATATGCTCTCTTGTTTGAGGCATAGGTCCATCAGATGCAGATACAACTAGAATCGCACCATCCATTTGTGCAGCACCAGTAATCATATTTTTTACATAGTCAGCATGCCCAGGACAATCCACATGCGCATAGTGTCGATTTTCTGTTTCATACTCAATATGAGAAGTAGCAATTGTGATACCTCTTTCTTTCTCCTCTGGAGCATTATCAATATTATCATAATCTTTAAGCTCTGCTAGACCTTTAGTTGCCAATACAGCAGAGATTGCAGCACTCAAAGTTGTCTTACCATGGTCTACGTGACCTATAGTTCCCACATTAACATGTGGCTTGCTTCTATTAAATTTCTCTTTAGCCATAGCTATCTCCTAAAATAAAATTAAACGGGACTAAATTGAACAACAATTCAAAACCAATGAAAAACTGGAGCCCATAAGCGGGATTGAACCGCCGACCTCTTCCTTACCAAGGAAGTGCTCTGCCACTGAGCTATATGGGCAAACATAAATTATAAAAACAACTGGTATTTTATTAATGAAGTTGAGTAACAAAGTCGTTTAGAAATAATCTAAAATTGCTAAGTTTTTCAGCTCCCAGTCGTTCATAAATTTATAATAATTTATTCACACAAAATGGAGCGGGAAACGGGGCTCGAACCCGCGACCCTCAGCTTGGAAGGCTGATGCTCTAGCCAACTGAGCTATTCCCGCACTATAAAAACAATGGTGGTGAGTCGTGGATTCGAACCACGGAAGACATAGTCAGCAGATTTACAGTCTGCCCTCGTTGGCCACTTGAGTAACTCACCACAAATGCTAAAAACTGGTCAAACACTGATGTTTAATTTAAAGTTATAAAAACTTAAAAAATATTAGAGTTTGATTAAAAAATGGAGCTGGTTAAGGGACTTGAACCCCCGGCCTGCTGCTTACAAGGCAGCTGCTCTACCAACTGAGCTAAACCAGCATATTTAAAGATTAAGTTAATCGCAAAAAATATGGAATAAACTAGAAAATGAAATACTATCGTAAAAAATTAATATTGTCAAGACTTATAACATTATATTTTGTGATTATTTTAAAAAATTTAACGCTATATTGCTAAAACTTCAAATAATTTTTAGTGATTTAGGCTATGAGACTTACTTTAAAGGAAACTAAATTGAAAGAACCTAGAATATGCTTAAATCTACTTTTTATTTTGTGATAAAATGGCAAAATAAAATATCGTCAATGTTAATTTCAAGGAGAGTTTATGTTACTAAAAGGATATAAATGCTTAATATTGAGTTTAACATTCAAAAACAGATA
>X347_Brown_Bear__coassemble_1472_pt1 | contig 17939 bp, 17 predicted proteins | sample X347_Brown_Bear__metabat2_high_PE_010 | metagenome-assembled genome bin X347_Brown_Bear | reverse complement strand
ACAAATGAGATAAATTTTTTGCTTAGTTGCTGGCTAGCTTATCGGGCAGCTCATCTCGCCGCTCATCACCACACCGCTAAGAAACGCGCTAGGCTATGAGACATTATTCCTTGTGCTAACGGTGCTCATCGCCTTGTGTGTGCGTGGAGCGCGCGTGGGTTTAGAGAGATGTAGGGGGAGCTTGGATAATTTAGCGTAACACAACATTGATATGCCAGAGTGTTTTCGCCTTTATACAGCCAGAAAAATATAATAGTTTATTTTGCTGGCAATCATATATCAGTTTTCATTGAATTTTGAAGTAATAAAATTATGTAAAAACTCCAAACAATCTGTTGCCCGTATCAAAGCTGCCCTGCCCTTGATAGCTATTGCTTGAAATGCGTATGCAAAAAATTTTGAGTTTATTATAAGATAGCAATCTACTTGCAGTGGGCGCGAAAATAACATTAGCAGCGATATAGACAGAGTGCGTTTCACACATTTGCAAAAAGCCCTCCATAGTCTTGCCTGTATTAATCACAGCATCGCACAAAATGATTTTTTTTATCCCTCAAATCATTAGCATTTAGCTCGCTAGGCATTTTTACCGCATAAAATGCCGCATTGGGTAGTGCCACCCTTAGCCCCTCACCTATGATGAGTTTGTCGCGCAGAGCAGAAAGGGCAGGGATTTTTTCTCACTGCCGTAGAATGTTTGGCTAAAGGTCTCTTGTTTTCGCGATGAGGTTGATTGTATCCAATGCTCTTTTGTAGTAGCTTTCATCAATCTCGCACGCTACCAAATCAAATCCTAAATTCTGACAAGCAATAGCTATCGTCCCGCTTCCTAAGTGTGTGTCAAGTATCTTATCCCCCTGCTTGGCAAACATTTTTAAGAGCCACTCATAAAGCTGCACGGGTTTTTGCGTGGGGTGAATCTTGTTGCGATTCTTGCGCACAGAATAATAAAAAATTTTAGAAGGTTTATCAAAAGAAGTCCAAGCAAGTTCAGCCATAGAAAAATTATTAAGACTCTCTGGCTGATTTTTATCCCAAATAACAAAACATTTATTATAAGGATTTCTACTCCAAATTTCTCCAAAATAATTTCCACCCCATATAATTTGATTTTTACTCACTCTAAAAAGCTCGTTGAAATATTCACTTGTGGGCTTTATGTCCCATTTGCTATATTCATTTTTATTAAATTTGTAATCCCCACCACGCGGTGTTTTATTTAAGATTCCATAAGGGGGATCTACAATAGCTAAATCAAAATAATTATCCTCATACCTTGCCATTAAATCCATATTGTTTTCGTTTGTAATCTGTATCATTTACCAAGTCCAAATTTTAAAATACTGAGATTCGAAATGTGCTGACTTATATCTTTGCCTAGATTCTGTTTGATAATCACATCAAACTCTTCATAATCAATTTGCCTCACATCATTATCTATGCAATTGTAGAGATATTCAGCAAAAGTGTTTGCTAGAATAATCACATTTGGCGTGTCGCTAATATCTCGTCTTGCAGCTGGAACATAGCGAGGTGTTATGATTATGGTATATTCTCCGCCGATATACTCTCTATGCTCCCTTAGCCTGCTAGTGTTAATTCCAAGCAGTTTGTTAGCCGTGGATTTTGCTTCTACTGCAAACTTTTTCTTTTTCGTTACATATAGGCACTCTATGTCTGTTTTGCCTGCACCGCCCAATTTTTTAGCTTTTATGTTATAGAACATATTAAAACCATCTACAAGCACATTTTCAAACAAATCGCTTGCCGACCGATCGGGGTTATCAGCGTATGTTTCTATAAGCTTTGGAATCTCAAGATAGTTTTGCGACTCATCGTAAAATGCGCCGATGGTTTCAAGGAGAATTTTTGGATAGTAGCTGTACACTTCTTTTACTACATCAATGCGTAATCGCTCGCCATCATCAAGCAACAAAGGTGCATGCAAAAAAGAATCGCTTTTTTCTAGTTTTGTCACAAAGTCTCGTAGATCGTGCGCAATAGCAATACTATTGCTTGCAACTTTCCTAAAAGTATTGGTATTGCCGTGCTGCAAACGCGTAATAATCACTCCATTTGTCTTGTGCAAAATCCCAGCCGAACATAGCAAATTGCTTGTATAGCAGTCCCACTCATATACCGCATTAACATAGGTGTGTGGGTCATTGTGAAATAAATCTGCAATTTGTTCATGTGTTTTTGCCCTTAAAGACAAAATATTTTCTATAAGATTTTCACAAGTATCTTTATTTATTTTTTCTACAAATACCACCAAATAGGCGACTTCATACGCGTAGAGTTTGTAATCTAATCTCTTGTCGTTTAAAAGCTTAAAAATCAGTCTAAAAGGATAGAGCTGGAATCTCTTGTCGCTACCCCCGTGTGGATGTTCAAATTGCATTCCCCAAAGCATAGTGAGAAAAATTTTTGCACTTACGCTTTCGTTATCGGCATATTTTAGAAACAAGTTCCCAAGTGGGCTAAATAAAAAACGACTGTTTCCATCAATTTTTGCTTGATAGCCAAACATATAAAAGGACAGCTGGTTGATTTTATGACTAATTGCATCTAGCACTAAATTTGGATTGCGCTCGTTATATAAGCCCAGCTCTCTCAAATGTAAGTTGAGCTTTGCTTTGTCTTCTTTATTGATTTTTGTTTTTGAGAAACTTTTGAGGATTTTTGCCAAACTCACAAGTAGCTTAAAGCTTCGTGTATGGCGATATAAAATCCACTTTTCTTTTTGAATCTGCTTTGTCATTATGCCCGTATTCCTAAAACAATTTCTTTGACTAAAAGCGGTGGAATACACTCTCCAATACAGCGGCGAATAAGCAATTCTGGCGTATCTGCTGGAATATCCCAATCGGTCGGTAACGAACTAAGTAGCATAAGCTCAAGTGGTGTTAAAACCCTCGCATCACTATATGTGCCATCGCTTTTTAGTCGCCCCGGATGGACATTGTTCTGCGAGCTTATAGCATCATTTCTAATCGTAATTGTTGGTGCTGGATCGTCCCACTTGATACGGCGATAAGTTGTATGGTAAGCCTTTATGCGCTTGCCCTTATTTTTCGGATAAAATCTGTCATTATTAAAGGCAGTATCGCCACTTTTTGTATGCTTCATACACTCAATGTGTGCTTTTGTATGCTTCCTTGCAAAATGCCATTTTAAACCTGAGCTTTCTCCCGCCTCTAAGCTTGGCAGTGATCCTATAACATCTTTAACGCTTAGGGGCTTTTGTTTGTTTGGCTGATTCCAAATTAACCCTTTTTGATATATTTTGATAATTGCCCTTTTTCTTGTTTGCCCCACGCCATAATCGGCACTATCATAGATTCCAGCCTCTATATTGTAGGTCGTAAAAATATCCTTTAAAATATCCACAATACTCTTAGCATAATTGTTGTAAGTGAATTTGATTTTCAAAAATGCGGGAACATTTTCAATTAAAACATATTTTGGACTTGTAATTTTTATGAATTCAATAACTCTAAAAATCAAAAAATTTCTTTTATCGTTAAGCATTTTTTGCTCGTTTCTATTTTTTCCAGCTATACTCATACCCTGACATGGCGGCGAGGCGAGTAAAAAATCTAGTGGTGTTGGAGTGTGTTTTAAAATTTCTTTAAAAATTACATCATCCAAAATATCACCACAAATCATTTTTGCATTTTTGTGGTGCTGTTTATACAGTTTTGCTCTTTGCTCCAAAAGCTCGTTTGCCACAATAATATCAATGCCACAATCACCCAAATACATTTCGGCAAGTCCAGCACTAGAGAACAAAGAAACACCGTTTAGTCGCATTAAAAACTCCTTAATTTCATGTGATTATACTTGGATAGAACCAAGAATGCATTAATAACATTTTTGCCTCTAGCACAGCGTGGGCTAGTGGGGTCATTTTGAGATGAGAATTATCGCATTTATGTAAATCTATACCGCTATGGCATAGCAAAGATTCTATTAGAGCAATATGCTTAGATTGCACGGCATAAATAAGTGGTGTGAAACCCTTATCATCATAGGCATTTATTTTTCATTTTGTATTTTTGCTAGATTCTAAAATATACTTTGATATCAATTTAATTGCCTTGCAAATAAATATTAAAATTAAATGAAAATATTGCTATTTGGAACTCTAATTGCTTTATAAATCCAAAATTATTCTAAAAAGGATTTCTATGCTACGCTCATTATGGTCAGGTGTTAGTGGGCTTCAAGCTCACCAAGTCGCATTGGATGTAGAGAGCAATAACATTGCCAATGTAAATACGGTTGGTTTTAAATATTCTCGTGCATCTTTTGTGGATATGCTATCTCAAGTTAAGCAAATTGCCACTTCTCCATACAAAAATGGACTTGGAGGGCAGAATGATTTCTCCGTTGGTATGGGTGTTGGTGTTAATGCAACAACAAAGGTATTCTCACAAGGAAACACACAAAATACAGATGTTAAAACAGATTTAGCTATTGAGGGTGATGGGTTTTTTATTATTAGTCGCGATAGAGGCGAAACAAAAAACTATACAAGGGATGGCGAGTTTTTGTTTGACGCAAAAGGGAATCTTGTAACAAATGGTGGTTATGTGGTTCAAGGTTGGAATAGACCTCCAATTGATCAGGGTTCTGGTTCTACAATGACTGATAATGAGTTTTTTAAGGTAGATAATACAGGTCCGCTTGAAAGCATTCAAATTGACCCTGGTATGGTTATGCCTGCGCGTCCTACAAGTAAGATAACTTTGAGAGCAAACTTAAGTGCTGGACGACATGTAGATGATGTGGTAAATGTAGCCGCACTTGATTCAACAAGCTATACAGCTGCTGATGGTGTAAGCCCTAAATATGATTCTAAAGGGAATCTTACTCAAATGGCAGAAGACTTTGGTGCGTTATTTAATGCCGATGGCGACTCATTTGCATTAAATGAGAATCAGGGCTTTTGGATGAGCTATAAAACATCACGACTTGTAAATAATGTCGTTACCACAAAAGAACCTAGCGTTGTATTTATTAATGGGCAGAAAGTAAGCTTTACTAACGATTCTGGTTTATCTGGCACAAGCACACTTGCAGCAGCAGTATCGGCAATTAATAGTGTAAGAGATAAAACAGGTGTTGAAGCATATGTAGATAATGGACAATTGCGACTTGAAAACCGAAATGAAATGGATGGCGATGAAAATACAAAAAATATCGTTATTACAAAAGGCGGAACAGGCGCGTTTGCAAATTTCGTAGAAGGTGATAAAGATATTACTGCATTTAGATACCGCTATACAAAATCAAATGATCCAGATTCTACAACAGGGCAATTTAAAACCACAGAGGATTTGCGTGCATTAATGCAATATGATGCAAATATGATAAAAAGTCCGGGTAAAGAATATAAAGATAGCACAGCAAGCGTTAGCGTTACTCTTAATCGCTTTGGTATGTTTGAAATCTCAAATAAAGACAATGATGATGGTGTAACAGATAATCTACAAATTATGGCAAGTGCATATAGCTCAGGACAAGTCTCAAGCAATATTTTACTACGAGATACAATGCGCGCATTAAATACCGCTTCACTAATTGAGGGTGGTGCAAGTGTAGCAAGTGGAAAGCTAACACATGCAAGACATGCTACAAGCATTGATTTATTTGATAGTTTGGGTAGTAAGCATACAGTGCGATTTGAATTTACAAAAAGCGGTGGCAAGGAATGGACATTTAGAGCAATCGTGCCAGAGCCAGCACAATTTATTGGTGGTAGTGCAGATAATCCAAATATTTTTGAAGGTGGTAGGGTATCATTTAATAATGACGGAAGCCTTGCGGGTATGAATCCGCCAATGTTGCAGTTTGACCCAAAAAATGGTGCTGAAGGACCTCAAAGGCTTGAGCTAAACTTTGGTAAAAATCAAACTTTTGATGGATTAACAAGCGTAGATAAACGTTCAGAAACCTATAATATAGCACAAAATGGATACAATGCCGGCGACTTAATGGATGTGCGTTTTGACGCAAATGGTGCTTTACTTGGAGCATTTAGCAATGGTAAAACTCTTGCCTTAGCGCAAGTTGGTTTGGCAAACTTTGCAAATAGTGCGGGCTTACAAGCAGAAGGAAATAATATATTTTCAGAAACAGGAAACAGCGGAGAGCCAATCATAGGTGCGGCAAATACAGGTCGCAGAGGCGGTGTAAGTGGCTCAAAACTTGAAATGAGTAATGTGGATTTAAGTAGAGCCTTAACTCAACTTATTGTTGTGCAAAGAGGTTTCCAAGCAAACTCCAAAGCTATTACAACATCTGATCAGATTCTAAATACGCTTTTAAGCTTGAAGCAATAAGGATAGCAGTTTAAGGGAGGTAGCCCATGGATATTGTTTTAGCAATGCTTGCTGATAGTGCAGCAAAAAAACTTGAAGAAAAAAGATGGGATAGATTTCCATCAAATATAGAACGAAGAAATGTCGAGGTAAGGAAAGATGCAAACTATGCGCTATATCACTACCTTTTGCAAAATGCAATGCGTTACCCACAAACTTGGGTTTTAAACAAATATGGGGCAAGCGCACTAGCAAAAGTGAGAATAAATGGAAGTGAAATACACATTGACAATATTCAGATTCTACAAAAAACAGATGGTTTAAATGATGAGGATATAAAGCATGAAGCTATTAAGACCATAAATATGGCAAGCAAAGATTTTCCTATTGCTAATATAGAATCAAGTGAGCTATCTACTCAAGAAATTACACTTGAGTTGCCACTAGAATGGAAAACCATAGGGTAAAATTAGTTGCAACCTTATAATATATTTACCCATACCAATCATTCAAACATGGCATTTAAAACTAGATAAATGCCTACCCCAAAGAAATAGCAACACCAAGTTAGTAGAAATGTGGAGAGAATATGTTTAGCGGACTTGTGAGAGAAATCGCTAGAGTGCGTTTTTATTCCAATCAGATTCTATGTTTAGAATCTAAATTGCAGCCAAAAATAGGCGATAGCATAGCAGTTAATGGCGCATGTCTTACAGCCATAGAAAGCACAGCTACATATTTTAGTGTTGAGCTAAGTGCAGCCACAGCAAAATTAATTGCCACAGAAAATTTACAAGGACTTGTTCATATTGAGCCAGCATTACGTTTATCTGACGGCTTGCATGGGCATATAGTGCAAGGGCATATTGATTCTATTGGCATAATAAAAGCTAAAGAAATGGAAGCAAACCAGCATATTTTCCATATAGAGACAACAGAGCAAGCCCTGCAATGTATGGTAGAAAAAGGAAGTATTTGCATTGATGGCATTAGCCTTACTATTCATAGCATAAAAGATTCTAGCTTTAGCCTTGTGCTTATACCACATACTATGCAAAATACGCTTTTTATGGATTATAAAGTAGGACGTAGGGTTAATATAGAAACAGATATTATTACGCGAAGTATAGCAGCCATGCTTCATAAATACATGCAAACTCATGCTAAACCAAACAAGCAAGCAATGCAAGATATATATGATTCCATAGCGCTTGGATACTAAAACACTTAAATTATTTCTAGATATAAAATCTCATAGCAATTTTAAAAATGTATTGTGTGTAAAATTAAGATTCTAAAATAGTTTTTAAAACTTAATAAATTTGCTTAGAAACTTTAATTTCTAAATTGGGCTTTAAAGCTGAAATAATAGATTCCAAAACGCTTGTAGAATTTTATTGGATAGAATCTGAAATATATTTAGATCTGTGTGGCAATCTAATTTTTTAGAATCTAAGCCTTTGCTATACTAATGGTGTGAGAGCGAAGTATCTTTATTTGCTTGGTTTATGGATTCTAATAGGCAATTAGATTCTAAATTTTTGCTACTAGTTTTTAGAATCTAGCTTAGAAACCATTGTATTTGCTTTTTCTGTGGATTGCCACGATTTTGCTAACGCAAAATCTCGCAATGACGGAGTTGGTTAATTCTGAAATGATTTTAGATTCTAAGTCTAAAATTTTAGAATCTAATTTAAAAATTTCCTTTTGCTTTAGAATCTACCCTTTTAGTTTCAAAAGAAAATTCAAAAACTACCACCAAGTTTCTAAACCCATTTCAGAATCTGCCCCCTCCTCCGTCATTGCGAGTGTATATCAAGGCGAAGCAATCATAAAAAACAACATAGTAGATTCCAATTTAGATTATAACTTAATCCCAGAATCTACCAATTCATCATCTAAAGCTTTATTATTTTGAACTTTTTAAAGGCTAGATTCTAAAATAAAATGATAATTGTTTAAACTAGAACCTAAAAAATACAACATATAATCCAACCTAAAATCTAGTAATTATAGTTTTAAGTGTAGTAAAAATCTAATTTAGATTTTTTTAGAATTTAAAATAAAATCTAAGCTAGATTTAATTTATAAACCGATTCAAAAATTTCATTTTGTTTCAGAATCTAGCCTTTCAGATTTAAAAGCTACTTTAGAATCTACCGCTCTAGATTCTAAGTCCATTTTAGAATCCACTATTTCAAATTGCCATTTAATTTCAAAATCCACTCCCTCTGTCATGAGCCAGCCAGCTTTAGAATCAACTCTCTCCGTCATTGCGAGATTCTGCGAAAGCAGAATCGTGGCAATCCACTAAACACATTATTATAAGCTAGCATTGCAAGCTATGGCGTGGCAATCTATATTTTCAGAATCTAACATATATTCCATTGAGCTATCTGTTTTTTCTGTGGTTTTCTTGCTTTTCATGTTATGGAAAGCTTTGGCTTTGCCTCGCAATGACGGAGGAGAGTAGATTCTAAACACAACACATAATCTAGCCTAGAATCTAAAAATCCCTTAGACGCACTCCAACGCCAATGCGATTAACAGGCAGGCTATACTCATATAAGCTATCGCCATAACCATAGAGATACTGCACATAGATTGCATAATGTTTGCTTACACCATAGCTATATCCAAGCTCTACTTGCCCTTTCCAATCCCAATACTCTCGCGTAAAATAATTATTAAAGATATTGTTTAGATAAAGCTCAAAATGATTATTTTTATAAGTATAAGAGAGTTTTATATCTCCATAACCTATATATTTGTCAATATCTCCATTTGTTTTTGCCCCATCGTATGCTATTGCAGATATATTCATCCATGCGCGTATTCTTGCGTTAAAGTCTTTATATCTGTAATTTGTTTCCGCAATAATTCTATCAAGTGCCTTAGAACGCACAAAATTGCCATTCCATGCTGCTTGACGCGGGTCAGAATCATATTTATTCTCCCTCTCTCCATTACTTACATGTCTATATCCTATTGAAAACCAATTGAAGTAGCCACCATTTCCATTGGCAATGGGAATTGGTCTTTTATAAACAAAGCTTATCGCTGGAGATAAGTCAGTATCACGCAAAGGTGCACTTTGAGCTTCATTGTAAGTTTGCAAATAAATCTTTTGTGTGTAATCAAAACTAAACGCACAAAATTTACATACTACATCATTAAGCAACTCTAGGCTAAAACTAATTTGTGCTTTAATCTCTGTGCGAACTAAGTCCTTGCTATACATATCACTAAAGCTATAATATGCCGGCAACACATACCATGGCTCATAAAACTTAAAACGCGAAAAGAAAGATCTAATATCAAGGGCATCAGAATGAATTTGCGGCACTTGTATATGTGAATATTCAGATTCTATCTTTTCTTCTATATTTTTTGTTTGTTGTGTGTCTTGCATAGGATATGTTTGGCTATCAACTGCTGCCCATAATATTTGCATATATAGCAACAAGTATATAGCATATAAATGTCTTTGTTTTATCAAAAGTGTTCCTAAGATATGAGATAATTCTAGATTTAAATTGTCCGAAATGCGTATTCTAGCAATAAAATGTAAATTTTTACAACAAAGCTATTATTATGATTTTATATTTGTTATTGAAACGCAATATGTGGAATATGTGTGAAATTAAAAACAATAAGCTATTGCCATTATTTCAGAATCTAAAATACATTTGCAACACAGCTACAAGATAAATGCCAAGCACAAAACTTTAGCTTAGAATCCAAATAGTAGCAATATGCAATAAAATTGAAACTAGCAATAGCCCTACTTATAACTAATCGCATGATACTAATTAAAGCTATCATAAACCTTTGTTTGCTCGCTATTTGCTGCCTCGTCTGGAGCATAATATATGGCTACAAGTATAGAACCGACTGCAAAAAGACAACCTGCAACAAGTAAAACTATGCTTTTTGTTGTTTTCAATGTTTTGCTCATGACTACGCTCCTTAATTTGAGATATAATAGCTTATCGGATAAAATTTAACAAAATAAAGCTAAAATGCAAAAAATTAGACTAATAAACAATTTCTATACAAATATCAATATATTCATGCCATTAATTGTGATTTAACGCATGCTTTACATTGTCAGCACATAATATATTTAAAATGGCAACACTCATGCAAATTGTATACTTAAATAAATTATTTTCAGCTATATTCCATCGTTTTTTATACTTTTATTTTATATTAAGGTTATTTTGATATAATTACACTTCACTTTTGTGCGGAAGTGGCGAAATTGGCAGACGCACTAGACTTAGGATCTAGCGCCGCAAGGCATGGAGGTTCGATTCCTCTCTTCCGCACCATATTTTCAGTTTTTTTACAAAATTTATTTTTTTATGCTATAATTCTCTCTTTATTATGCGGGAATAGCTCAGTGGTAGAGCACAACCTTGCCAAGGTTGGGGCCGCGGGTTCGATCCCCGTTTCCCGCTCCATTTTTTTATTATATTTTAGGAGATTGAAATGAAAAGTAGTTTGTTGTTAGCTTCAGTAGTTGCTGGTGCGTTATTAATTACTGGTTGTGCATCACCACAGCCAACAGGTGCTTTATATACTGCGACAAAAACTCCCGTGGGTGGAAATGATGTTAAGTATTCTAAAGAAGGTAGAGCCACTTGCAAAAGCTTTTTGAGCCTTGTTGCATTGGGTGATTGTTCTGTAGAGGCAGCAGCAAAAGCTGGATCTATAACAAACATTAAAGTAGTAGATCAAGAAGTAAGCAATATTATTGGTATATATGGTCAATATACGACAATTGTAAAAGGTGATTAATTAACCTTTAGCAAAAATATATAAAGCCGGGTAGCCTTATATGGCTACTTAGGTTTATTGCCCAGGTGGTGGAAATGGTAGACACAAGGGACTTAAAATCCCTCGGACATAGTCCGTACCGGTTCAAGTCCGGTCTTGGGCACCACTTTGAATATATGGCGACATAGCCAAGTGGTAAGGCATGAGCCTGCAAAGCTTTGATTCCTCGGTTCGAATCCGAGTGTCGCCTCCATTTGACAAACGGCATAAACATAATTATTTATCAAAGCGGGAGATGGCTGAGTGGTCGAAAGCGGCGGTCTTGAAAACCGTTGAGGGTCACACCTCCGGGGGTTCGAATCCCTCTCTCCCGGCCATAACTCTTATTTAAAATTCTACAATTTTCTACATATAAGATTCAAAAGATTTAAAATTCTTAAAATCAGCAATCCCATTTTAAAGAACTTGATATTGCTTCTTGTGTATATTCTTGCTATAAAATAATATAGTTAATTGTTTTTATTTTAATTTTATAGATAAATTTATATCTTATGAAACCACGTTATCATAACAATAAAATAGCATTTCATTCCAAAATAGTTATATTTATGTGTGTAAAAGGCTATTTTTTATATAAATCATGCAAAATTAATAAAGTTTTAATATAAAACACATTAATATATTGCCTTTAGATAATCTAGAAGCTAGTGAAAGGATAAGGGAATGCTAAAAAAAATAATGGCTGCAAGTGCGATATGTGCAATTGCATGTGGAATAAGCTATGGTAAAACAGGTGCGTTGGATATTATGGAGTTAAGCCTAAAAGATCTTGGCAAACAGGGCGTTGAATACTATTGCGTTGGCAATGAAACACATGCTACATGTTTTTTCAAAGATACAGATACAGCTCTTTTTCAATTAAATAACATGCGTGCTGACACGTGGCTAACAGACAATCAGGTTAAGCAGGAAATTTCTGGCAATGTTAATACGCGTTTTTTTGAGGATGATTATTCTAAATTTATCCCTAAAAGTTTTAAATGTGAGAGCACATCAACATTACAGGATTTACAAACCGCAGGTATTGGCAATTGTGTTATTAAATCTGATGTTGCGACATTGAGCTTAGATTCTAAAGCTCTAACAGAATCTAAATCATTTAGATATAAAACCATGCCAAGCATTATAATGCAATATATTACCCAAGCAGAACAATTTGGTAAGGAATATGACCGCATTCAAACCAAATATAATAATGAAGTATCGGCATTACGCAATCAAACCATAGAGGATAAGGAAAACATTCAATCTCAAATTGATATGCTTACAACTTCACGGAAAAAATTATACAAAAGTGAGCAAGGTTGCGGTTGCAATACTTGTGCTACATTAGGCAAGGAAGAAGCAATAAATACTATGTTGCGAATAAAAAACGCAGAAAAAGAGCAAATCATAAAGAATTATGATGCTTCTTATGATGAAATTCAAAAACGATATGAAGAAGATATGCAGGCATTTACGCAATCTGTAGTTTCATGGTTAAAGCAGTATAATTTCACTTTGCAAGAAGCTCGCATTTATCTCCGCACAAATAAGCTTGGGGATGAAGTTTTTGCAGCCTTTGCAAAAGATTATTTAAGTTTTAATGAAAATATACCGCTTACAAAAGAGCAAAAACAAGAACGTTCTGAATATAAAAAGAAAATAACAGCGAAATATTATTCTGGATTAGAAGCTATGCGTGCTGCAAGCATGACTTTTATAGAACGAAGTCCATATTTAAGTGAGCATTTAAGAAAAAACTTGCAAAAAATTGTAGCAGAGCATGCGAAGCTTTTTGATTCTCACTCACATAAAAGTAGCCTGAAAGTGCTTATAACACCACTAAAACAAGATGCAATGAATCTCGGCGATGAGGCACAAAAATTAATAAATGCCTATAATCAAAGTGAAATTGAAAATAGCGATGGTTTATTGCGTGCAGTCTTTGATATCATTAACCAATACGATATTAAAGCAGTGAAATCTTTTCCTAGCGATAAATAAGCCTACTTTACGGATTTATAATGGCTAATGTTTAAAAAACATTAGCCATTATATCCATTTAATTGCAGTATAGAATCTAAACAGATTCTATATATCATTACACAATAGATATAAGCACAATATGTTTAAATGAGTTGGTGCAAATATACACAATAAGATATAGCATTATAGTTTTGCGTATGCTAAGTTTTTCGCTATTTATAATGTAATTTCTTGCAAACATATTCAATTAAAGAAAATATAAACACATTAAAAGTATTTTTAACTTTGGCTAATCTTTAAAGGATTATATAAACTATATTTATTGTAGCAATATCAATCAAAACCCTTTATTCTCTATATCACAACAACACACATACTTAATAAAAATGATTTGTTAAACTTTTTTTGCTATTTGTTTATGCTTTTTTGTCTTGTATGAAGCATGATTGTGATTTCATCTAGCTGTTTTGTTTCTTTTTTATTTTCCTCAATGGCTTGCATATCTTTTGCTTGATTATATAGGTATAGATTTTTTTCATGCTCTAAATGTGCTATTCGTATTTGCTGTTTAATGTATTCTTGCTCTTGTTTTAATATATTTATTTGGAGTTGGATTTCATGGATTTCATACAGATATGCCTGTATAGAATCTTTTTGACTTTGATATGCACTAAAGCTACCAGATGATGGCATGGGAATGCTAGCAATTTGCATATTAATAGAATCAATATCATCATATTTGCGTTTTATTATTGTTTGATTGCGTAGAAGGTTTTTTTCTTGCATGTCAAGTTTTTGTTTTGCGATTTTTACGAGATTGGCAAGCTGCTTTGTCATAGCAATCCTTTTATTGTATGGCATATTATAGCATGCGATTTTTGTTTTTATTGCAAAATACATGTAAAATACTATTGTCTTACAATGCGACTATATAGCCCACAAAGGATATGTATGAAAAATATTATGATTGTTATGGATTTTTTGGAGCAAAATAAAATACAGATTCTAAGCACCACTCATGAAAATAAGCCCATTTCTCGCCCTATTGGTAGTGCCATGTTTGCAAAAGATAGAATCTGGTATTGCATGAATAACGACAAGCCAATGTTTTCGCAGTTGCATGAAAATCCAATGATATGTATTTGTGCTTGTGCTAAAGATTATAGCTGGATACGAATACATGCTAAGGCTATATTTAGTGATGATAAGGATATTAAAACGAGATATTTAGAACGCGGCTCAAGTAGCTTTAAAGATATTTATGACTCGCGTTTTAGCATTTTTTACCTCGTTGATATGCGTGTGGAATTACATAAAAAAGGAATTACAGAATATTATTTGTTTCCTTGATTATTTAATGAATTGAAAAAGATTATAAATTTAGCAATAAAACTAAGCAATAAATTATAGAATCTATATTTTTTGCCATTGCTTTTGTTTTGCTTGTTTGTGGTTGTTTCTTGTTTGCTCCATTTCATTGCTATTGTGAGCCTTATTTTGCTAATGAGAGGCAATCCACTTTATAGCCTTACAAAGCTTGCTCCCTGCTTTCATATTTATGGATTGCTTTGGCTTCGCCTCACAATGACGATAAAAATTGCTTTTCTAGTTTGTCCTGCCTTTGTCTCCTTTGTCATTGCGAGAATGCGTAGCATTCGTGGCAATCTATATTTTCAGAATCTAGATTGTCGTCATGAACTATATTTGACTTGTCAAAATTGTGGCAATCTGTTTTTTTTTGGAATCTATTCTATAATTCATTTTAATTGCTTTGTTTGTTTCTTGAGTTTTCTTTGCTTTCATATTTATGGATTGCTTTGGCTTCGCCTCACAATGATAGGGGGAGTAGATTCTGAAATATTTTTAGAATTCTGAAATATTTTTAGAATCAAATTATAGATTACTTCACAATGCTTGCAATAACGATTAAACAGATTCTCACTCACTTAAGATTTCAGATTATTTGGTATTTTAAAGTTTAAAAAATTCAAAGTAGATAAAAGAAGTGGGGGGCTTCACGCTTTACCTAAAATCTAAAAAGTAAAACGCGAATGTTTAGTATTATTTAAGTGTAGGAATATATTTTGCCAATGCGTCAATATCCTCTTCACTAAGCTTTGCAGTTTGAGCTTTCATTTGCTTACCCATTTTATGACGATCTAGTGTCCCTGCTTTATACCCCAGCAAATCTTTTTTGATTTCCTCACTGCTTAGTGTATTTACAACTAGAGTCTTATTTAGATAAGACTTTTCCATTTTTGCACCATGGCAAGTTTTGCATTGTTTTGCAATGATCGCAGCTGGATCGCTTGCTGCTAATGCGAAACTCCCTAGTCCTACGGCTACCATTAACGACAACATTTTTTTCATATTCTATCCTTTCATAGTTCGAGTTAGCTTCATTATACTCTATTTAATGTTAATTGCAACCACAAATACAACATTTTTTATAGATTTTTTAGCATGCAAAACATTGCAATCAAGTTACTCAAAGAAAAATTTTTTTGTTTGACGTATTTTTTCTATTTGCTTTCTTGTATCATCTTGTTGGGATTGCAATATTTCTATTGTTTGACCGATAAGCTCACGCGCTATATCCAAGTATTCTTGAAGCTCTGAATTAGCATTTACCATAGAAACATTAGTATCAAAAGGTAGGTTTTGTGTTAGCAAAAAAGCTTCTTGAATGTTGTTTTCAAGCAATGCAATTTTAAAAGACTGAATCCATTTTTCTATTTCTGCCTTATTGTAGTTCATAATTTCCTCATTTATCATGCTATTTTAGTTTGCTTTGCGATTATAGCACATTACAATAATGCTTATGGTTAGCGTGCTTGCAAGAACAATCCTTGTGGTGGTGTAAAAATCTCGAGATAAATTACATCATTGGGATTATCTTTGTGTTTCAAATATACACCATATTTTGTAATTTTTTGCAATATATATACTTTATTGTCATGGGTAAAACTTTCATTTAGTTGCAACCATGTTGTATTAATAAGTGCATTTTGATTAATAATAGCATGAAGTGTTAGAGGAGTTTTTGGCTGCTCTTGCTCCATGTTTGCTTGCGGTATATTTTGTTTTGTGGTTATTATATTTTCTTCTTTTCTTATTGGTTTTGGTATTATTTGCTCGATAATATCATGAAAATCTTTTGGCTTAATATCTTTTGCTTGGCTAATAAAATGCAGCATAGATTCTGTATCATAATGTGCTGGCTTCCATAAATCTCTAAACAAGAAAACAAACCATGCTATAAATAGCAAGCATATAAGTGCAATAAGTATTCGTTTGTATGGCATTTGTAAATTCATATTTGATATGTCCCAATGGAAAAAACAATACGCATATCCTGCTTCCACTGCATATTTGTCGTATCATTATAGTTTTCAATGAATGTATTATCTTTTGGTAGATTCTGTATAATAGTCGCATTTGATGATTCTATCTTGTGTATAAAAAGTGTTGGCAATTCTTCAAGAGATCGTATAAATTCATAGCATAACATGCTATCACAAGTAAAAAATAAAGTGTAATGCTTTGTAGTGTAGGGCAGTGTTGTTTGTAGTCCTCTTCTCTGCAATTCTTTATTAGTGCAAATCACTTTCACGCACTTGCTTTGTATTTTATATTCCTCAAAAAGTGCGACTATATCGCCTTGTATAGCAGTAATATCAATTTGCTTGCGAGTTTTTGTAGTCCATTCTTCATATTTAATAGAGCTTAGTATTGCAAGCAAACATGCCACAAATAAGCAAAAAAGAATAATGCGTTCAAATAGGCTTTTCTTTAACAAATAAAATGTCAAAGAATGCAAAAGCCGTTGCAACATTTTTTATTTAGATTCTGTATTTTTACATTGCGCACAAATCACAAATAGTCGCATATCATGACTTATTAGCTGTGTGCCAAACTTTTCAGCAATATCAATTTGCAAACGTTCAATATCAGAATCTACAAATTCAATAATATTGCCACATTGCAAACATATAATGTGATCATGATGTGCTTTAGCGGCTATTTCATAGCGGCGTCCGGTTTTATCGGCTTCAAGCGCTGTTATAAAATTTTCCTTTTCCAAAAAACTCAAGATTCTATATACTGACGAAATGCTTGTATTTTTATCTTTGATACGCAGTTGATTAGCAATTTCTTCTGGGCTTAAGTGTGTTCCGCTTTTATATAATACGCCAATAATTTCTTCTCGCTGTTTCGAGTTTTTTAGTCCGCTTTTTTTAATTGAGGTTCGTAACCGAAGCAAAATAGAATCTAGCGTTTCTAGTCGTTTTGTAATTGCCTTATCCATGCAAATCTCCTTCTATGAAAAAATATATAAAAATAAAAATTAATCTTAGAAATAAGATAGCGGTATTATAGCAAATAAAACCTTAAAATGCAGCTTTTTTTCTCAAAATATAAGTAAAAATAGTAATAACCTTGCTTTGCCAAACCCAAAATAATATTTTGAAAAATAATGTTTCAATAGAAAGAAATTTTAAAAAATATAACTAAAATGCCTATATTCTGAACTAAAATTTTATAGCAAGCCAAAATATTTATACAATTAGATTCTATATTTATTCAATACAAATGCAAATCTTTTTATTCAGCCATTCAATTAATTTTCATATCAGAATATAGCATTTTTATTAGAATCTTGGTTATTTTGTTACTTTTTTATACGCAGATTTGCAGAAAATCGTTTTTTTTTTTTTTTTTTTTTTTATTTGTTTATAATTATTATTTTTAAAGAATTTATTATTAAGGAGTCTTTGATGACAAAATTTTTAAGTATAGTTA
>X347_Brown_Bear__coassemble_1467_pt1 | contig 18333 bp, 17 predicted proteins | sample X347_Brown_Bear__metabat2_high_PE_010 | metagenome-assembled genome bin X347_Brown_Bear | reverse complement strand
CTATTAGAGTTTTTAGAATCTAGTTTAGAATCTGTTATGCCGTTTGTATTCTTATATGGATTGCTAGCCTTGCCACGCAAGGCTAGCAATAACGACAAAATAAACTCTAAACCACTTCAGAAACTAGATTTTAAAATAGTTTTAGAATCTAAACCCATAGGCAAAAAGTATTCTTGGAGTATTTTTATTTTGATATATTTTAGACCATCTAAATTCTATTTCTAGCGCATGGTATCGGCTTAAAAGAATGCTAGAGCCAATACCAAAGGCTGCACCTTTATTTGAGTGCAATATCGTTTCACCTGCACTTGGGATAAAATTATTACCAACAGATAGCATTTCATAGCCAAAACTTGCATAAGGTAGCACATATTTATAGCCTAAATGTATCTGAAAAAAGCCACCACCGCTTCGAAATGCCATTGTATTTTCCCCTAGTGATTTAACACCAATTTCATACATTAATTTTATTTTATATCCAAAGTTAAAACCACTAATATAATATTGTTGCTGAAAACCAACTCCAAGCATAAATGTAGGTATGGTTGAGCTTGTTATGGCACTATTTTGTTGTGCTATTCCTTGCGTGCTAACAATTCCCGTGCCAACTTGAACATAAAAATATGGCAACATATAAAGATCATGTCCTACTATTTGTATTTTTCTATTATCTTCTGGTATGCCATTAAGTTTATGCGTTTCATGTGTGCTTTGCGTATCATTAGCATAAAGTGGCATGGTTGTAGCAATAATATAGCAACATATATATTGAAAAATTTGTGTTATTTTATAGCTAGTTTTTGCTTTTTTATGTATATGATTTGATAGCAATTTATTCATATTATTCCTCGTTAAAATCATCTTAAAATAAAGGTATTTGCTGGTTAGAATCTTCTATATGTCCTAGCTTATAAGTTTTATTTTTAATTTTTTGCAATAGTCCATTTTTTGCCAAATCTTTAAAGCATTGTGCAACGGTTTGACGCGTTGTGTTTAAATGTTCTGCAATCTCATCGTGTGTGCCATAAAATATTTGTTCATTATCGCAATGCTCAAAAAGATATTCCACAATTTCAACTTTTTTACCACCAAAAAGAGTATTTAAGGTAGTAAGTAGCTTATTTTTCATTTCTATTGTTTTATGTTGTGTAAAAGGCAATATTGCATCATATAATGCTTTTAGAAGCTCATCAACCTTTAATGGCTTCAATAAATAGCCATTGCAGCGAAGTTTAATTGCATCAAGAAAATAATGCGTGTCTGTTAAAGCACTAATAAGCACTATTGGTATATCTTTGCAATTAGCATTTCTAATATGACGCATAAGCTCAATGCCATCAAAATTTGGCATTACAATATCTGTTAAAACAATATCAACACGATTTGTTTGAAACATTTCCCATGCTTCTAGTCCATCTTTTGTAACAATCACTTTGTTAAAATAATCTTCTAGTATTGAGGCTAGTGTTTGCTGTGTTGTATAGTCATCTTCTGCATAAAGTATTGTGTAGTTTTTGAGTTTATCTAACTGAATTGGAATACAATCATTCATAATTTGTTTTACCCCCTTACATTTTATCGCTAAGTTGCAATTCTAGCACAAATAATGCTCCTTGACAATATTCTCCATTACAATTAAAGACAATATTTTTTGCCTTAATATTGCCCTGCAAATACTTTGTTAGCATTTCTTTTGCCATGTAGAGTCCTATTCCCGTGCCAATTGTTTTTGTTGTAAAATATAAATCAAAGATTTTGTTAATAATTCCTTCTTCAATCCCGCCTGCATTATCATAGACATGTATATATAATATAGAATCTTTTTTTGTCATGGAAATAAAACAATGTGGATTTTTTATTTTACGCTCCAAAAAAACATCTTTTATATTGCCTAAAAGCACGAGTATAACCTGTATTAATGCGTGCTTATTGCCAAAAGTATTATAATTATTTTGATTGTCATATTCTATATGTGTTTGTATTCTTAGTGAATGAAATAGAGGCTCATGGATTATAATTGCTTCATGTATTGCCTCTTTTATATCAAAATTTTCAAAATTGCTATTTAATCGAAAAAAATTATAGAAATTTTCAATTGTGTTACTCATATTATCTGCTAAAGTTAGTGCGGTTTTAGTATGCTTATCAAGGGCTTCTTTTGTTAGTGCATTTTTATTAAATTTATGTTGTATATCTTGTATAACTAGAGTAAGTGCATTTAGGGGATTTCTCCATTGATGTGCGATATTTTGCACCATTTCTCCCATTGCTGCAAGCTTTGATTGTGCATACATTGCAATATCTTTTCTGCGTATATCCTCAACATTTTTTGCGATTTCATTTTGCAAATGATTATTTAGCTTTCTTAAATCTGATGTTGCATTGCTAAACTTATCTGATAAAATTTGATTTATTCTGCGGATAAAGCCAATAACAATAACATCAATACATACAACAACACAAAATACAAGTAAGGTCATAATACACAATAAACCAATAACTGCATGATGAAAATAATCTGTTGTTTCTTTTTCAATCATGTGTATTGCAACTTGCGTATTAATTATTTCTGCACTAATGCTATTTACTTTTCTTGCATGTTCGTAAAGCGTTTCTTTATTTGCCTTTGCAATGCCTGTTATTTCAAGTTGCATGGTTTTTTCCACTTCAGTTATAAGTTGCTGTTTTTTATTTTGATATGATAGAATCATTTGATGTCGCTTGCTTAAAAAAGTGGTTTGATATGTCTTTCTTAAAAAACTAAAAATACCTCCTTGATCTGCCAGAGACTTTGAAAAATTTTTATAAAGATTCCATTGATAAAAACTTGAAGAATATGGACTAACTCCTTTTACATTGTGCTGCAAAATATCGATTGTTTCAAGCATATATTGACTTTGAAAGTCATTAAGCAAGTTTAATTCATTTAATGGTTCAGGAAAACTAGCATCAAAATCATCTTTTAAACCAGTAATAGACAAATATGCAACAAGGAATACCATAAAAAGCCCAACAGAAAAAACAAAAGGCAAAAATTTAGCATAAAAAGTAAAATTTAATTGCTCTTCTTTTATATCTTCTGTAATATTATCTTGGCTATAACTTCGCATGCCACACTCCATTGTTTTAAGCTAAAACAAAATTATAATATATTATAATTAGCAAGTATGAAATTTATATAAGGGGCAGTTATGATAAAAGATTCTGTTAAAAAGACGCAACAGACACAAACTAAAGAAAAGCAAGGCAAGAAATCATTTGAAACAATCAAGGACAATAAAAAAGCAAATGAAAATCAACATAAGCCATTAAAGCTAATTGACAAAAAAGCACTTCCAAAAGAGCTTCACTTTGACCTATCCGCATTATTTAAAGATGAGGATAGTCTAGCAACTTTTACGCAGCAATTAGACAAGAAATTACAGGCTTTTAAAGACAAATATCAAGGAAAGTTATCAACACTAACCCCAAATATGTTTGATGATGCACTAAAAGAATATGAAAAGCTTAGCGAGGATTTTGGTGCGATTATGACCTATGTGTTTTTAAAATTTGCAGTTGATAGTAAAAAATATGGTGCTATGTATGCTGATTATGAACTCAAATGTAACGCTATGTATTCAAATATTATGTTTTTTGAGCTTGAGTTTGCGGACTTAGATTCTAAACTTATGAATGATTTTATTGCAAAAAGCACACAACATTCTTTCTTTTTAAGCAATATTAGGGATAATAAGAAATATAAGTTAAGTTTGCAAGAAGAGCAAGTAATATTAAATCTTTCGCCTGTTGGTGTAGATGCTTTTTCTAGATTATTTGATGAGAGTTTGGCAAATATGCGTTTTGATGGAATTAAAGATTCTAAAAAAATTGGCGAAGAGGAGATTCTTGGCTTATTGCATGCAGAGCAAAGAAAAGTGCGTAAAATGGCACAGAAAAATTTTACAAAAGGCTTAAAAAAACATACACATTTACTAACTTATATCTTAAATATGGTGCGTAAAAATGTCGCTATTATGCAAAATATGCGTGGTTATGAAAAGCCAGAATCTTTCCGACATATTAGCAATCAAACTACACAAGAAAGTGTTGATAGCATGGTGGCTTGCGTAAATGCAAATATGAATCTTGTGCATGGATATTATCGAGTAAAAAGGCAACTTTTAGGATATAAGGAACTTAAAGATTATGATAGATATGCTCCACTTGGACTTGCAAAGAAAAAAGTTTCAATGAGTTTTCAAGAAGCCCTTTATGATACATTGCGTTCATTTTACCATTTTAGCCCAAGATTTTACGAGATTGCAAAAGAAGCAGTTGAATGTGGCTGGATAGATTCTCATCCCAAACCTGCAAAAAGAGGGGGAGCATTTAGCCATGGTAGCGTGCCAAACGCACACCCTTATGTAATGCTTAATTTCACAGGCAATAGAAGAGACGCATTTACCATAGCACATGAATTAGGACATGCAATACATCAAGAATTGAGTAAAACTCAAGGCACTCTAAATCATGATACGCCACTTACAACCGCTGAAACGGCGTCTGTATTTGCTGAAATGCTTTTATTTGATGATATGAAAAAAAGGCTAAAAGGTCGCGAGTTGCTTGATATTTATGCAGGTAAAATAGAAGATATATTCTCTACGCTTTTTAGACAGATTGTTATGACAAATTTTGAACGCAAGATTCACGAGCAACAAGGTGAATTAAAAAGTGACGATTTTGATAGAATCTGGTTTCAAGAAAATCAAAAAATGTTTGGTAATAGCGTGCATTTAACAAATAAATATGCAAGATGGTGGAGCTATATTCCACATTTTATACATTCACCATTTTATTGTTATGCCTATTCCTATGGGCAACTTTTGGTATTAGCACTTTTTGGACTTTATAAAAAAAGTAGCAATAAAGAGCAATTTATACAAACCTATACAGAATTTTTAAGTGCTGGTGGGAGTAAAAGTCCTAGAGATTTGATTTTAGCATTTGGATTTGATGTAAATGAGAGTGCTTTTTGGGAAGTTGGCATAGGAGAAGTTAAAACGCTTTTAAGGGAATTTGAAGTATTGCTAAATAATACTGCTTTGTAGTTTAGGAGTTTTTATGCTTGTTGTTTTTGATTTTGACTCAACGCTTATGGATGGAGAAAGCATTGATATATTAGCAAAGAGATATAGAGTAGAATCTGCTGTTGCATATATTACACGAGAGGCTATGGAGGGGAGACTTGATTTTTTTGAGAGCTTGCTAAAACGCGTTGCATTGTTGGAAAATATGCCCTTAAGCCTTGTGCAAGAGAGTATTAGAAATGATTTTACACTTATGCAAGGTGCAGTAGAATGCGTGCAGGAATTGCGAAAAAGGGGGCATATTGTTGTATGTTTTAGTGGTGGATTTAGAATTATCACAGAGTATTTTAAACCAATTTTAGGACTTCATGCCACTTTTAGTAATATTTTACACCATAAAGATTCTAAGCTTACAGGTAGAGTTGGCGGAGATATGATGTTTTCAGATTCTAAAGGCAATATGCTACTAAATCTACAAGGTATTTTGGATATAGATTCTAGTGAGTGTGTGGTTATTGGAGATGGAGCAAATGATTTATCTATGTTTGCATATTCTGATACAAAAATTGCTTTTTGTGCAAAAGATATATTGAAAAAGAGTGCAACACACTGCATTGAAAATAAAGACTTACGCGAAGTATTGCAAATAGTGCCATAATTTTCTTTCAATGTGAGTTAAATTTATGTCTATAAAGCGTATAAAAAATGTGCTTATTATAAGTATGATATGGATTGTAGTTACACAAATGTTGTCTGCTGTGTTTTTCAATAACAATTCCTTTTTGCTTTATGTATGCACTTTGGTTGGAGAATGTATTTTTTTGTTTGGTCTTATTTTGCTTGATAGAATTGCAAAAAGCATGCTTTCTGGCTATTATGCGTTTATGTTATGTATATCATTTTCATTATATGTATTGCGTTATTTTGAGATTCTAAATCTTTTTGTGCTTTTAATATTACTTTTGCTTTTCTTATTCTCTCTTTACAAGCATTTACAGATTTTTACGCACATTAGCGGTCAAGCCCTTTTTGTGCGTAGTTTTTATATATTGCTTTGCAGTATTCTTGTGGGTTTTATGGTATTAGTTAGTAGTTCATTTATGCGATCTCCTCAAGTTGCATCTTTTGTATTTGGCGCTATGGTTTTACCTGCTTTATTTACATATCTTGTTGCTCTTTTTTCTTTACAGAATGTAAGTTTAGAAAAGCTACATAAGTCAATTACTTAAATTTTATTAATAATCTTAGTCTATAAACTTGCTAATAAAAGCAGCATAAATACAAATTGCAAGATAGAAGCATTGCAAGAGAGAAGCATTGTGAGAGAGAAAGCAAGGCATAAATAATGAAATAGAATCTATTAACACTAATTTACAATTTTTATTTAATGCAAAAATTTAGCGGCAAAGATAAAGCAAACATTAAATGCAGTGTGGCTGAAAGTGGGGATATAATTTAAGATATTAATCTATTATATTGGGAAAAATAAAGTCTGTAAATTTGAAGTATAATCAAGTCTAATGGATGATTCTATTAATATAGAATCTATTTTAACAACTATTTGGCTATTATTCGTGTGGATTTATTTTACATTAAGTGTAAAAAGACAATTATTCTCTTTTTATTGCAACGCTAATAACTTTTTGCTATGATTTGATTTTAATTTTAACTATGGAATATTTAAAATGAATTTTGTATTAATAGTGCTTTCTGGTGTGCTTGATATATTTGCAAATCTCGCATTACAAAAATCCGATGGATTTCGTAATATTTGGTGGGGATTACTTGCATTAGTTCTTGTTGGTGCTGCTTTTTTGCTACTTGCAATTGTTGTTGATAATGGTATGTCATTGCCAATTGCATATACTCTTTGGGGTGCTATTGGCATATTAGGCAGTGTTGCTGGGGGATATTATTTTTTTAAGCAGAAATTAAAGCCTATTGGATATATTGGCATTATTTTGGTGGTTATAGCTGTGGCATTATTGCAATCTTAGGGTTTTGCTATGCGAAATTATAAATGTGGATTTTTAAGTGTGGATATTGCATTTTCACTTTTAATTATGTCCTTTGCATTTATATTGCTTCTTAAAGCACAAAGCATTATTTCAAAACAACTAAATACACATGATATACAGAATCTTCAAAAAGCAAGTGATAATCTTTTTGATAATATTAAACAAAACAAATGCCAACAATACACGCTCACAACAAAACAAAACCACAAATATAAAATGTGTCTAATAGAAGGTATGGGAAAATATGATATTAATTTACGCTATTATGTGATATATTAATGCTAACAATAATTTACTTTTATGCCTTTTATTATTTTTCAAACTAGTCTTTAGCTAAAATGCCAAAACACACTATCATATATTTACTCTTTTTGTGTTTTAAACTTTGTATTCCAATATCACAAATAAGGATATTTAAGCAAAGCATAAATTACCATTATCTTAACATAATCTATAAAAAATAAAACAAGAATAACAATGTAAAAAAAGAGGATTTATGTGTGTATTTAGCGAGTAGAAAATTAGCAACTTGCTATATTATGATAAATTTATAAAATCTACATTCAAATAATTGCATAATAAAATATGCAATTATTTCTAAGCTTAAAATAAATATTTTAAAAGATATATAGAATATGGGTGGCAAATTAAGTTTTATAAAAACAGAATCTATCCACCAAGATATTGCCTTAGTTGCCTGCCTATTCTTGGGTGTTTAAGCTTCTTTATTGCACTAGATTCTATTTGTCTCACCCTCTCTCTTGTAACATTTAATGCTTTGCCAATCTCTTCTAATGTCCTATCACTCTCATCTTCTAGCAAACCAAAACGCATTTTAATTACTGCTTTTTCTCGCTCATTTAGCAAATCAAGAACATTGTCAATTTGCTCCCTTAAGTCCTCTTTAAGCATTGCATCCATAGAACTCATCATGCTTTTATCTTCAACAAAATCTCCAAATTTACCATCATCATCATTTCCTATTGGTGCTTCAAGGCTAATTGGCTCTTTTGTAATCTTGATAACATTTTTTACCTTATCTACACTTAGCCCAACTTGATTTGCAATAGATTCTACATCTAATTCTTCGCCCTTTTCTTGTGCGTGTTTTCGCATAAGATTCTTAATCTTATTGATTGTATCAATCATGTGTATCGGGATTCTTATAGTGCGTGCTTGATCGGCTATTGCTCTGCTAATTGCCTGCTTTATCCACCATGTAGCATATGTTGAAAACTTATATTGTTTGCGATATTCGAATTTATCAACAGCTTTCATAAGCCCAATATTTCCCTCTTGTATCAAATCTAAAAAAGGTAATCCTCTATTTGTATAACGTTTTGCAATACTTACCACAAGCCTTAAATTGCTTCTACTCATTTTTGTTTTTGCGGTATCTGATATTTTTTTGCCGCGTTTAATTTGCTCTAGAATCTCTTTCAATTTTTCTGGCTCAAGATTAAATCCCTTTTTGCTTGCCTCTCTAGTGCGATATAGCTTTTGCAATTCTACATAAGTTGCAACCATTGTGTTTTCTGGCACTTGAGCTACTATATCCTCGCGTGTCATATTAGTAATGTTTTGTAAAATTTGCTGATGATTCTTACGCAAAGTATCATTAAATAGATTTAGCTTATATTCCAATCGTTTTAATTCTCGCTCGAATCCATCGCCATTTTTCAAGCTATTTTCCATTGCTTTTGTAAGCTCATTAATAAGCTTGCTTGTAGGTCCCAGACTTAGTAATCTCTGCTTTAATATATGCTTTTTATGAGCTAGCATTAATGTGTGGAGTAATTCTTCATCGCCTTTTCTTACAATGCCTTTGGCTTCATACTCGCTATCCTCTCTCAAAATCTCAAGCCAATCATTTTTTGCATTATTTAATGCCTGAAAACTCTCAAGCACTTTTTCAATTCTCATTTCATCGGCTTTTGTATTTTTTCTGCCTTTTGGTTTATTGTCTTCAGATTCAAACTCTTCATCAGAATCATCAAACATAATATCATCAGAATCATCATCGCCTTGCGGATCATCAAAACTTTTAAAAAGCTCTTTTACCCTTCTCTCTCTATTAATAAGTGCTTCTTTATAGTCATAGATAAAATCAATAAGATAAGGCACAGAGCAAATTGCATCAATTATAATATCCTCACCTTTTTCCATATCTTTACTTAAATTAATTTCCTCTTCTTTGCTTAGAAGTGGTATCTGCCCCATTTCACGCAAATACATACGCACAGGACTATCACTTCTACTCCATTCAAGCAACTCTCGCTCGCGTTGAAAGTCAAACTCCTCGCTTAAAGACTCTTCAATATTTTTTTGCTTAATGAGGTCGGCTTTGATTTTATCTTGCTCATTAAGATTCTTTGCCATTTCAGATGAACTTATAAGCTGCTTTTTGTGTGTCTTGCAAAGAGTTTTTATTTTTTGTATAACTGCCATATTTGGCTCTGCATTTATAGTCTGTGCAATCATTTCGTAAGAAATGCAATTTTCCTTTGTATTTTTAAACAATTGCTCAAGTTGTTCGTTTATTTTACTTGCTGCCATATTCACTCCTTACACCCTAAAATTAAAATCGCTAATTATATCGACACAAAGCGAATAATTATTAATAAGTGGTGCATTCCACATAGTTTGACTTATAAAATAATATTGCACTAATTTGCAATAATTGTTTTTACCTCATTGCTTAACATATTATAAATAAGTATGCGTTTTGGTTTTCCATTATAGGCTTTTATTGCATTTTGAAAATCATTTGCATTTTTGATTGGCATATTTTCTATTTGTGATATTATATCGCCCTTTTGAAATCCAAGCTCTTGTGCTTTTGAATTGCGTTGCACTTCACTTACAAGCGCACCATTAATATCATTTGGCACACGATATACTTGTCGCAATTGACTGGTTAGGTTATCAATACTTAAACCATCAAAAGAGCCTCCGCTAGGAGTTGCTGTGTTAGTTGTAGCTGTAGTATTGCTACTTTGTGGTTGCTCTGCAAGGGTTAGTTTAATCTGTTTTGTTTCAAGATTTGGCTTATTATCTTTTATACTATTTCGTAAAAATGTAATGGTAATGCTTTGATGTGGTTGTATAGATCCGATTAAATTACGCAATTCAGCAGCACTTTTAATTGGCTTGCCATTTACAGCTGTAATTAAATCCCACACTGCTAAACCAGCTTTTTGTGCAGGAGAGTTTGCCTGCATGCCTACCACCAATGCACCTTGTGCATCTCCATAAGTGCTTGCAATTTCAGAATCTAAGTCCTTAATACTCACACCAAGAAAACCGCGTCTAACCTTACCGCTTTTAATCAGCTCTGTGGCAACACTTTTTACCATTTCAGATGGTATTGCAAAGCCAATTCCATGATTACCACCAGTCCTTGAAATAATGGCAGTATTCATACCAATAAATGCACCTCTACTATCAATTAACGCACCGCCAGAGTTACCGGGATTAATACTTGCATCTGTTTGAATGAAATTTTCATAATTGCTTATTCCAAAGCCATTTTTATTTAATGCCGATATAATGCCCTGCGTTACACTTTCTCCAACACCAAATGGGTTTCCAATGGCAAATACTACATCGCCAACAGCATAACGACTACTTTCTGCAAATGGCAATACAGGCAAATTATTGCGTTCAATTTTAATTACTGCAATATCACTTTGAGAATCTTCTCCTATCAACTTCGCAGGATACTTCTTTGTATCACCGGGCAAGGTTACATATATTTTATCAGCACCTTTAATGACATGACTATTTGTTACAATATATCCATTATTTGTTATGATAACACCAGAGCCAATGCCCCCTTGCAATCTATCTTGTGGCACCATATCACCAAAAAATTGTTGAAAAAATGGATCATTAAATGGAGAATTACCTCCACCGACTTTTCTTTCTGTTGTAATATTTACAACCGCTTTTGTTGCGTTTTTAATAGCTTCATGATATGAAAACACTACATTTGCATTGCTAGAAGGTGTAGAACGTGTAAAAGAAGGGGCGTCCATAACATTTAGGGCATGACTTAAGCAAAAACTTAATGGCAATATAGCAAAAATTTTTGTAAATGCACTGCGACCTGTATTTTTCATATTTAAACTCCTTAAGATTTGGTATAAATTTAGCATTCAATCATTCTAATATGTTTTTATAACATTTTTTTAAACATGAATAAAGAAATTAATTTCATATCTTTTAATAGCGTAATATCATTGATGATTAAAATAAGATTCTAATGCTTAAGTTTAAGAATTAATGTAAGTTGTGATTAATGGATTTTAGTTTAAAAAGTTTATATAATTTTATTACAATAGTCATTTTATTAATACTTTAATGAGTATAATTTATGTAAATTTATAGAAAGGATGTAAGATTATGGCAATTTATGATGAGCTGGATGATTTTGAAACAGAATCTGAAATGGACGAAGATATGATAGACTATGATGATTATGAAGTGGATATGGATTACTCTCAATATGACGATGATGATTATGAAAATCCAGATTTAGATTATGATGAGGAATAGCTTACATAAAGGATAATCATGTCAATAACAAAGCCTCTAAATGAGATAAATATAGCACTTATACAGCAAAGCTATGTGTTTGATTCTAATAATTTTGAAACGCAAAATAATGAGAATCTTGAAACATGGCAAATAGAGCTATCTATAAAAATGAAGGAAAAAACAAAAAAGGCTATTATAGAAGCAAGCAAACAAGCAGAGCTAATTTTATTGCAAGAACTTCACACGACTCAATATTTCTGTCAAAAAGAAGATACAAAGTATTTTGAATTTGCACGAGATTTTGAGGACAATATTTCATTTTTTAGCTCCATAGCAAAAGAGTGTAATGTTGTGCTTGTTAGCTCACTTTTTGAGCAACGCGCTCCAGGTCTTTATCATAACACTGCTGTTGTGTTTGAAAAAGATGGTAGCATAGCCGGCAAATATCGAAAAATGCACATTCCCGATGATCCGCAATTTTATGAAAAATTCTATTTCACACAAGGAGATTTAGGCTTTAACCCCATACCAACTAGTATTGGGAATCTTGGTGTGTTGGTGTGTTGGGATCAATGGTTTCCAGAAGCTGCGCGTATTATGGCTTTAAATGGGGCTGATATATTGATTTATCCTACTGCTATTGGGTGGTTTGATTCTGATGAATTGGATGAAAAAAAGCGGCAACTTGAAGCATGGCAAACAATACAAAGAGGGCATGCCATTGCAAATGGGTTGCCACTTGCAAGTATTAATCGTGTGGGTTTTGAACCAGATTTTGAAACACAAGATAGAGGCATTCGCTTCTTTGGCAATAGCTTTGTATGTGGTCCTCAAGGCGAAATATTGGCACAAGCAAGCAATGATAAAGATGAAATACTTTATGCAAAAATAGATTTCAAACGCACAAAAGCAGTGCGTGATATTTGGCCATTTCTCCGAGATAGACGCATAGAGCATTACGACACTCTTTTAAAATTGCATGGCAGTAAATAAGAATTATATGTATTCAAAATGTTTTTTTGCTAATTTTAGATTCTAATATTTATCATTATTGGTGAAATTAAGAATTTAAATTAGAATCTAATTTCTTAAAATGTACCCAAAGCCCTTCGCCCACCAAAAGTGGTGGGGATTCTAAAAAAGTTTTGTATATAGTTTTAAACACATGAAAAAATCTTAAGGCTTATTAAGCCCTTTAAAGTTAAATATTATTAAAATTTGTAAATTATAAAACAAAATTTACTAATTTGTTTGGCACAAGAATTTCTTTTTTAATATCCCCTGTGAGCCATTTTGCTACCGCTTTTTTAGATTCTAATAGAATCTCTTCTCTAGAAGCATTAGCATTTATTGTTACTTCAGCACGTTTTTTTCCATTAACACTAATTGCATAAGTAATTTCATCTTGACTAAACGCAGTGCTATCAATGTTTATTGGTGTAAAATTTGCTAATTGAAAAAGCTCTTCACTAAGCTCACTTGCAATATGGGGTATAAAATTCTCTAAAATATGCAGCAAAATAAAATAGCCTTCAGTAAAAACTATGTCATTATCTTGCGATGATATAGCATTATGTGCTTCCATACATGCTGCAATTACGACATTAAAGGGATAGCCATCAATCTTTTTATTGAATATATTTTGTTGTTTCTGTAATGCCTCATATACCTTAAGCCTTGCATGTTTAGAATCTTTGCTTAAAGCATTTGTATCTATTTTTGGTAAAGATGTTGTTTTAATAACTCTATTTTTTCTATCAACAAGACGACAAATAAATTTATAGCAACCAACAACACTATTGTCATTCCAGTCAAGTGCGGAAGCTGAAGGTGCGGCAAAAAGTATAAATAATCGCGCAGTATCAGCTCCATAAGTTTCTATAATATGTCTAGGTTCAACCACATTGCCAAGACTTTTTGACATTTTAACCCCATCTTTTAAAACCATACCTTGTGTTAAAAGATGCAAAAAAGGCTCACTAAAAGAAATATAGCCCAAATCTCTTAGCATTTTTGTATAAAAACGCGCATATAAAAGGTGTAAAATAGCATGCTCAATACCACCAATATATTCATCAACTTCCATAAAATATTGCAATGATTTTTCACAAAATGCCTGTGTTTTACGCAAAGGTTTTGGCGTTGTATAATGTAAAAAATACCAGCTTGATTCTACAAAAGTATCCATTGTATCTGTTTCTCGTATGGAATCTACACTGCATTTGGGGCATTTTGTATGCTTCCATGTTGCATGCTTTTCAAGTGGATTTCCCTCGCCCGTTATTACAATATCTTCTGGTAGGCTAACAGGTAAATCTCTAGCCTCAACTACTCCACAATTAGGGCAATGAATAAGTGGTATCGGAGTTCCCCAATAACGTTGCCTTGATATACCCCAATCTCTTAATTTATAGTTTGTAGTTTTTTTTCCTATTCCTCTTTCCTCAAAAAGCTCAATAATTTTTACTCTAGCTTCTTTGCTATGCAGTCCAGAAAATACATCACTATTACATAAGATTCCATCTTCAGTATTTGCCTTATTTATGCCATCATATTCACCATTTTTCTCTATTACAGGAATAATGTCTAGATTATACTTCTTTGCAAACTCAAAGTCCCTTTCATCATGGCTTGGCACACTCATGACAGCACCACTTCCATAACTCATAAGGACAAAGTTACCAATCCATACAGGTATTTCCTTTTGCGTAAGCGGGTGGATAACTGATATTGGTAGAGATATACCCTCTTTATCAGCCTTTGACCTATCTTTTTCAGCTTGATTTCTAATACGCATAATAGATTCTATATCATTTTGAGATAATATATTTTTTTTTATCAGCCTATCTACTATTGCATGCTCTGGAGCAATTACACAATAGCTCACACCATAAAGAGTATCTGGACGAGTTGTATAAACATCTAATTTTGTCATATTTTCAAGCAAGTTTTTAGAATCTTTACTTAACTCAAATGCAAAAGATAAGCCTTCAGATTTTCCTATCCAGTTGCGTTGCATGCTTAATACTTGTTGGGGCCACTTACCCTCTAAAGATTCTAAATCTGCTAGCAATTCTTCTGCGTAGTCTGTAATCTTAAGATAGTATTGATACATCTCTTTTTGCACAACTGGCGTATCACAACGCCAACATTTTCCATCAATAACTTGCTCATTTGCTAGCACGGTTAAATCATTTGGACACCAATTAAGAAACGCCTTTTTACGATAAACTAAGCCTTTTTGCCATGCTTTAATAAAAAACTCCTGCTCATACTTGCTATATATTGGGTCGCAAGTCTCAAGCACCCTTTCTTTAGAAAAACTAATTCCCATTGTTTGCAATTCTTGCAACATTGTATCCATATTGCTATATGTCCAATTTTTTGGATGAACTTTATGCTTAATAGCCGCATTTTCTGCTGGCATACCAAACGCATCAAAACCAATAGGATGCAAGACATTATAACCATACATACGATAATAACGCGCCATAGCATCGCCTATACAATAGTTTCGCACATGTCCCATGTGAATTGCTCCACTTGGATATGGAAACATAGATAGAATATATTTTTTAGGCTTAGAGAAATCATCGCTTGGCTCAAAAGAGCGATTGTTTTGCCATATTTGTTGCCATTTAGATTCTATCTTGGCAGGATTGTAGTTTTCATGTGTTATTTGCATTAAATATCCTTAACAAATTTTTAATGTAATTGTATTGTGATTTATTAAATATTGATTGTGTATCTCTTGCTAGATAATAAGATATATAAATTATCAAACTAAACATTATATAAACTTTATATTATAGATATTATTAAAACTTAAAATTCGTTATTGTGTGGCTAGATTCTGTAATTTTAGCTTTACAGGCATTTCAATAAAAATAAATTCTAGATTTGTTTTGTAGCTCTGTTGATTATGAGAGAATATTTAATCTTGTTTATCAATAATCGTCTAATATGCAGTCATTATTAGCAGCATTATCTAAGCAGTCAAATACATAGAATCTAAATTTATTTTGTATTGCAAATGTAAAGCCTAAAATTATAACTTGCATTAGAATCTAACATATTATATTTGGAATTTCAATAAAATTTTAAGTAAAAATAGACCATAGGTTTAATTTTGTTTAAAAAAATAAATTATAATGCTGCTTGCAAATTGCATTAGAATCTTAATAACTACTTAATGATCTTTATGCAAGAATATATAAATAGCATTAAGATTGCTTAAGTATAAGGGTAGCTAATAAGATTCTATAAAGGCTAATTTATATTGATAAATTATTTCAATTTATAGAATCTATAGAATCTTGCAATATAAAAGTTTGCATTGCAAAATATTTGACTGCAAAAATTTAGCATTACAGAATCTAATATAGCAAATATGCAGTTGCGTTTTTCGTAAAGGACAAGCCATGATGACAAAAGATAGCATTTTGCAAGCAGCCATTGCCATGCTGTATCAAAAAGGCATTTTGCACTTTTCGCTCAATGAGTTTTTGCAGAGCAATCATATTTCAAAAGGCTCGTTTTATCATTTCTTTAAGGATAAGGATACGCTTGTATATGAGGCACTTTGCAAGGATAATCAAAGCTATCGCTACAAGATTGAAAAAGAGCTGTATGCCTGCAAGAATCTTGAGGAGAAGTTCTACAAAGTGTTTGAGGTGTATTGCGTAGATAGCGCGCATAATAGGCAGCTATGCAAGATTTATGAGGATATGTTTGTGTATGCCGTTGCCTCGCAAAACACGCTTTTTGCCCGCTACCTTGAAAATGTCAAGGAGCATACGCACTACCTCATTTTACAAAGCATTGAGACGGCACATATAGGCAGGGTGAGGCAGGCAAAAATGCGCGATCTAAGCCCCATGCTTTCATTTGGACTAGATGGATTCTGGCTTATGCTAGGTGTCATTGGCAAGACTTGGGAAGAGCGAAAAGCAGAGATTGAGGGCTTTATAAAAGCCTTATGCGCTATTGTTACACCGCAGAAAACAAACATGAAAGGGGTATTATGAGTAAAAATATAGCGTGGATTCTTATCCTTGTTGGCGGGATTTGCGAGGTGTTTTGGGTCAGCGGGCTAAAATATGCGGATACTTTGGCATGGCAGATTCTTACCATTATAGGCATTGCTTTTTCTTTCACCTGTGCGGTGCTAGCGATGAAAAAGTTAGAGGTGAGTATCGTATATAGCGTGTTTGTAGGCATTGGCACAGGCGGTGTGGTGGTGGCTGAAATCCTTGTCTTTGGGCAGGAGGCATCGGCTATGAAGCTTGCCCTTATAGCGACCCTTATGCTTGGTGTGCTTGGGCTTAAATGCAGCGTGAAAGAGAGCAAAACCATACAAGACATTCATGATAATCTGCCTAAAGAGCTAGAATCTAGCCTTGATTTTTTACAACAAACAGATACAAAGAAAGGATAGAAATGTTACATTGGATAGCCTTGCTTGTGGCTGGTGGCTTTGAGGTGTTTGGTGTGTGGGTGATGAAGCAGATTATTGATACTAAAAACAAGCTGTTTATCCTGCTTTTTATACTTGGCTTTGCGGGGAGCTTCTCTTGCCTCTCTTTTGCCATGCGTGAAATCTCCATGGGCGTGGCGTATGCGATATGGACGGGCATAGGAGCGGCTGGCGTGGTGCTGGTTGGGATTATATTTTTTAATGAGGATAGGTCGTTTTTGAAGCTTTTTTGCGTGGGTGTGATTATCGCTTCAAGCGTGGGATTGAAGGTGCTGGGGTAGTTTCTAAAGACCAATCAGAATCTATTTTTAAGTAAGTGAGAATTCATTTTATCATCATTGCGAGATTTTGCGTTAGCAAAATCGTGGCAATCCACAGAAAAAAGCAAATACAAAGAAATCTAAGCCAGAATCTAAAGACAATGCCAAAAAGTATGAAAATGCGGATTTTCATAACTATAAAGTGCCTGATGATTATAAGGTGCATACTATGCGTGATGGTATAAGCCATATTGAAGTTATTCTTGATAGATTGAGCGGTCAAAAAGAAATCGCTATGGATACAAATTGGGAGAAAATGCCATTTGATTACGCAAAAAAGGCGGAGAAGATACCAAAAAAGCCCTCCAGACTTAAAGATATGCTTGAAATATCATTGAAGTTAGCACAACCACTAAATTATGTAAGAGTGGATTTATACTGCATACACACAAAGATTTATGTGGGTGAATTTACTTTTACGCCAGCGGGCGGCACAGATGTATTTACCCCAAATGAATGGGATTATATATTAGGTGAAAAGTGGCAAATACTATAGCCACAAATCCCCAAGCTTTTTATCGTATTCGCTTGGAGTAAATTTACCTGTTCCACCTTCTGGTGTAAAAGTAAGCTCCCCCACTATAATTTTATGTGGAAAAATATATAAATCAACACGCACGAATGCGAAGTTTGAAGCAAGTGCGTTTGCAATTCTCACACCTTGCTCAAGCAATTTAGGACGCGGCATTTCATCTTTTAAGACAATGTGATTATAGGTAAAATTTTGAAATACCCATTCTGTATCATAAAAATAGCGTGTGCCATATAAATCTAAATCACTTGCCTGTATGTATCTAGCACTATCAAAGCAAAAGAATCTGTAATTTAGGGCATCTAGTGGTGCTTGCGTTTTGTTATGAAAATCCGCATTTTCATACTTTTTGGCATTCTCTTTGGAATCTTTAGGG
>X347_Brown_Bear__coassemble_1466_pt1 | contig 18410 bp, 15 predicted proteins | sample X347_Brown_Bear__metabat2_high_PE_010 | metagenome-assembled genome bin X347_Brown_Bear | reverse complement strand
ATTGTATGCTCTCCATATATGCTTCTTCATCACGAAAATGCGTTTTCATATAATCAAATAATGCTACTAGCATTTTTTTAATTTCGGCGGGATCTGTTTGCTTGCCAATCATGTTATCCGCCATGTTAGCAAGCTCAAACAACTTTTTATGCTGCTCATCAATCAAATAGTTTTTAACACTATATTTATCATCCCATTGCAACAACATTCAAAACTCCTTATTTACAAGATAATCACAAATCATTAATATAAACAATATGTGTATGACAACGTTTGCAACCAATCTTTCTACCTTGTAGAATCTGTTGGTGTATTTTTGATTCAATATTATAAGTTTTTCCACATCTACATGTATAGATATGTAATTTTTTTACTTCTTGTTCTACTTCATGTTGATGAAAAAATGCGATATTTGTAACAAGAGATTCCTCAAGAATATTGTTTTCTGAAGATTCTGTTGTGGTTGGTATTTTAGATTCCATTTCAATACGATAGTGCATTACTTTTATATCTTCTTGCATAATATGCTTTAAAAGCCACTGCTCTGTAATAATGGCTAACTTTTGTTTAAAATCATATTTAATGTTTTTAATGAGTGCTACCATTTCTGCAATAATTTCTTGATGATATTCCTTATGTGCTTCTAGTTTTGGATATCCAATACTACTCATATAAGCCTCCTCATCACGAAAATGCGTTTTCATATAATCAAATAATGCCACTAAAACTTTTTTTATTTCCACTGGATCTGTTTGTTTGCTAATCATTTTATCGGCAATCGCAGCAATATCAAAAAGTTTTTTATGTTGCTCATCGATTAAAGCGTTCTGCACACTATATGCATCACTCCAAGCAGGCACCATAAAAACTCCTCATAGCAAAAAACACTTACACATAAGTTATGCAATTATAGCACAACACTATAGTGTCTAGCAGCATGGCAATTTACATTAATAGCCACAGGCATACCCGCAATATGTGTTGGATACCATTCTATATTAACACCAAATGCAGTTGTATTGCCACCTAGACCTTGTGGTCCAACGCCTGTTTTATTTGCAAGCTCTAGCAATTCCTCCTCAAGTGCAGCATATTTTGGGTGCGGATTCTTAGAATCTATTGAGCGAATAGCAGCTTTCTTAGCTAAAATAGCAGCTTTTTCCATAGTTCCACCAATTCCAACGCCAAGCACCATAGGGGGACAAGCGTTAGGACCAGCAAGTTTTACTGCTTCTAAAAATAGACTTTTTACACCTTCAAGTCCATCAGCTGGCACAAACATTTTTAATAAACTTTTATTCTCGCTACCAAATCCCTTTGGTGCAACAGTGATTTTAATTTTATCACCTGCCACTATTTCTGTATGTAAAACAGCCGGAGAGTTATCTGTTGTATTTTTACGCTCAAAAAGAGGCTCATTTACAACGGATTTTCGCAAATAGCCATCTTTATATCCTCGTCTCACACCCTCGTTAATTGCCTCGCTAAACAAGCCATTAGTAATATGCACATCTTGACCAATTTCAGCAAAAACAACGGTCATGCCCGTATCTTGGCAAATAGGCATCATATTGTTTTGTGCAATTTCTCCATTTTTTATCAGTGTTCCTAAAATATTTTTACCAATGGCAGAAGTTTCTACTTCTTGTGCTTTTTTAAACGCACTTTTTATATCTGGTGTTTGTATGCAACATGCTTTAATGCAAAGTTCTTTAACGGCTTCAGAAATTGTCTCACATTGAATCTCACGCATAATATATACTCCTCATTATATTTCAAGGTTTGGGTATCTAGCATTCTTTCATAATTCATGATTTGCAATCATAGTTATTGCATTTTACTCTTTTAGAGTTTAAAGAAAGTTTAATTTTGCAAAAAATATATAGCTTTTATTAGGTTAAAACAACTTTTCTTAACAATATTTGCTATTTTGTGTGTTAGAATCATTTTTTATATTCATTAATTATTAAATGCTTTTATTCAAATTTTAAGGAACTATATGTTTAAACACTTTGCTTTAGTAGCACCATTATGCTTCATTCTTTCTCTATATGCAACAGAATCTAAAACCTACCAAACGCAGCCCATGCAAGTAGATTCTAATAATGGAAGTATTGTTGGTGGGATTGCATTATTTGTAAATGGAGAGCCAATTACAATACATGCGATAGAGCAAGTGCAAAACGCATTGCGTGTAGATAAGCTTCGTGCCACAGATATACTTGTTATGGAGAAACTCAAAGATAGCGAGATTAAACGTTTAAAAATTGAAGTAACAGACGCTCAAATGGACGCACAAATAGCACAAATAGCACAACAAAATGGTATGCAGCTAGATCAATTTTATGCAGCTGTAATGAGAGAAGGTATGAGCTTATCTGAATATCGTGCGAAGCTAAAAGAGCAAATACTAGCACAAGAGCTTATGCGTAAAATCCTATTTTCTAGTAATGTCGGGCAAGAGGATGAGCTAAGGAAATATTACAACGAGCATTTAGAAGAGTTTGTCGTCCCAAAAGAAATCAAAGGAATAAAATTTGTAAGCAAAGATAAACAAACCCTAGAATCTTTTATAAAGCAAGGCATTAATAGCACTATACCAGATTCTATTGGACATAGTGAAGAGAATTTAACTCTAAGTTCTTTGCCGCCGCAAGTAGCCGACATGTTCTTAACAAGCCCTGAAAATACTTTTACGCAAATATTTGAATCTGAAGGGGATAATTTTGTTGCTTTCTATATTGAGAAAAAGATTGAAAAAGAGCAAGTGGATTTTGAAAAGGCAAAAAACTATATAGCACAAAAGCTAATTGCTAGCAATCAAGAAAAGATTCTAAATGACTATTTTGAACGCGTTAGAAGTCGCTCAAAAATTGTCCTAATTCGCTAAAACCACAAGAGAGACTTAAGGGCTTGTATTTATCTAGATTCTAAATTCTTAGAATGCACCAAAAGCCCTGCACCCACCCAAAGTGGTAGAGATTCTAAAATATATAATTTATTTAGATGTTATTTTTGTAAATTTAGCAAGCTATCTTGCTAACTTATGATTGGGGCTGTTTTTAAAATCAAGTGAGAATCTATTTTTTAGTCATGAGCTAGTGTAAGCAAAGAAATCCATAAACTAAAAGCCAAGCAAACAAGCAACACAAAACAAAGAATCTAATTCTAAGTCGTAATTGCTAGTCTTGCGTGGCAAGGCGTGGCAATCTATACCTATAGAATCTAGACTATATTCTAATTTAGATTCTAATTAAACTATAGATACTAAATAATTGTCATTAGAAGTTATTAGCCTAAGAATTTAAAAATAAATCTAATTTAGATTCTAGCAATTATCATGTTTTAGCAATATGGATAATCTAACTTAGAATCTAAAATGTAGTTTTAAACATAGCAAAAAAACTAATTTAGAATCTCTACCACTTTGGGTGCATTCTAATATTTTAGATTCTAAACAAACTATAGATTCTGAAGTGAGAATCTATTTTGTCGTCATGAGCTAGGCTAAAAAAGCCGAAACAATCCACAATATTAATGCAATAGATTTTGATAAAATGGATTGCCACGACTTGCTACGCAAGTCTAGCTCATAACGGAGGAGCTAGATTCTGACATGATTTTAGAATTTAGCTTAGAATCCATTGCGTTTGCTTTTTTATGGATTGCTTCACTTACGCTCACAATGGCGATAGTTTGGATTCTAAAACTATTTTAGATTTTCTACCATTTTTGGTGGGTGCAGGGCTTGGAGTGCATTTTATAGAATCTAAAAAGTTTATAAAAATAAATAAAGTAAGTTTTATGGAATGTTTAGGGTGTAGATATTTTTACAAATATCAAAAGATATAATTTTAAAAAAAACTTTTAGCTAGATATGCCTCTAAATAAATTTATTTTTTGCTATTTGCATTTAAGGCAATGCGTTGCATTCTATCTTCTTCTTGTGCCTTGTATAGTGTAGCACAGCCTTTTGCAAGTTCGCGTATTTTTAAGATATATGCTTGTCTTTGGGCGACAGAAATTGCTTTTCGTGCGTCTAGCACATTGAAAAAGTGACTTGATAGCATTGTGTAATCATATGCGGGTAATGGTAAATTCGCATTTAGGCAGTTTTTTGCCTCATTTTGTGCTTGTTCAAAACTTGTAAAAAGAAAAGCTGTATCAGCAACTTCAAAATTATATTTAGAAAACTCATATTCACCCTGCAAATGCACATCTGCGTAACGCATAGTATCATTCCATGCAATGTCAAAAACAGATTCTACACCTTGAATATACATAGCAAGTCGTTCAACACCATAGGTAATCTCTACACTCACACTCTCACAAGGAATGCCGCCTACTTGCTGAAAATAAGTAAATTGTGTAACCTCCATACCATCAAGCCACACTTCCCAACCAAGTCCCCAAGCACCAAGCGTTGGAGATTCCCAATTATCCTCTACGAAACGAATGTCGTGAGATTTTACATCTAAACCTAACGCTTCTAAACTTTGCAAATATAGCTCTTGAATATTGTCTGGCGAGGGCTTTATTAAAACTTGAAATTGATAATAGCTGCCAAGTCTATTTGGATTTTCTCCATACCTCCCATCTGTTGGTCGGCGAGATGGTGCTACATAAGCTACTGCCCATGGTGTTTTATCAAGGCTTCTTAGCAGTGTAGCAGGGTGAAAAGTCCCCGCTCCAGCTGGTATATCATAAGGTTGCAACAAGGCACAACCCTTTGTGTTATTAAAAGTGGCATTTGCCCAAAATGTTTGTAGCTTTAATAGAATTTCTGAAAATGTAAGCATGCTAGACCTTATTTAAAAATAATTATGTAGCATAGCCAAAGTTTGTGAAGTTTAGCTATTTTATGCCATTAAAATAGAGAAGAAGTGAGCGTTATGCTATAATTATGATTTCAGAGTGTTAAGGAAAAATATGCAAATTCACTTTATAAAAAAAATATGCTTTATTGCTATATGCTTTCTTTATATTTTACATGCAAAAGAAGTAGAAGAACAAAACAAGCTATTAGAATCTGAATATAAAAGTGCGATTGTAGCTTGTGCAAATACGCATTTAGAATCTTGTGAATTGCTTTTAAAAAATGGTGTGCCAGATATAAAAACATGCAATGTTCGCACAGAATGTGAATTTGTAGGTTGGCTATATATTCAAGTGCAAAATTACACAAAGTCGCTACCTTATTTAAAAAAAGCATGTGATAATAATCATAAAGAAGGCTGCGACAAGCTTGGTTTTAGCTATCAGAGATTAAATAGCTATAAAAAAGCTAAGAAATACTATAAGATAGCATGCGAAAAAGGTAGTATGAGTGGATGTTATAACCTTGCCATGCTATATTATGATGGGCTTGGAGTGCGTCATAGCTATGAAATGGCAAATATGCTTTTTAAAAAAATATGCGATAGAGGCGAAGGGATTGGCTGCTTGCAACTTGGTGTATCTTATATTAAGGGTTATGGAATGATACAAAACTATGAGAGTGGTCGCATTTATTTTGAAAAAGGTTGTGCTTTAGGCAACAATGAATCTTGCAATTTCCTTGATTCATACAAAAATGATGAATATAATGCAAATCAAACTGAATCTAATTTTGAAGTAAAAGAGTAAAATAGATTCTATTATTAAATATTGACTACACTGCTTAAACTAACCATGCTATTTTAAAATCTGCCTTACTGCATAGCTTTAAAATATTATTATAAGCTTAATCAAATAACTATAATTCTAATCTTTGTATGACAAAAAATATTAATTTAGATATTTTTTAAGTATTTAATACATAAATAATTAAATAGATTCTATAAAATTTTGATTGCTATATCAATGCAAGTGATTGTTTAAATTATAATATATGACTAAGAAAACATTATATATATAAACTAACTAAACTTAAGTATAATGACTAAGGGTTTTGATTATTTATCAAACTTATGTTATAATTGCTAACTCAATTATTTTACACATAACTAGGAGTTTATTATGGCAAAGAAAGCATTCCAAACTGAAATTAAGCAGCTATTAGACCTTATGATACATTCTTTGTATTCTAATAAGGAAATATTCTTGCGAGAACTTATATCAAATGCAAGCGATGCGCTAGACAAGCTAAATCATCTTACATTAAGTGATGAAGATTACAAAAAACTTACATTCCAGCCAAAAATTACAATTAGCTTTGATAAGGATAAAAAGATTCTAAAAATATCAGATAATGGTATTGGCATGAATGAAGAGGATTTAAATAATAATCTTGGCACAATTGCAAAAAGTGGCACAAAAAGCTTTTTAGAGAATCTAAGTGGCGATAAGAAAAAAGATTCTAATCTTATTGGTCAATTTGGTGTTGGATTTTATTCTTGTTTCATGGTTGCAGAAAAAGTAATAGTTACAACAAAAAAAGCCCTTGATACCAAGGCATACACATGGATAAGTAGTGGCGATGGCGAATATGAGATTTTAGAATCAAGTAAGGATAGTTATGGCACTGAAATAACTCTTTACTTAAAAGATGATGCACAGGAGTATTGCAATAAATGGAGTATAGAAGATGTAATTAAGAGATATTCAAATCATATTCAATTCCCAATATTCTTGCAATATACAGAGGAGAAAAAAGAAGAGGGAAAAGACGAAGTTACAAAAGAGGATAAAGAGGAGCAAGTAAATAAAGCAAAAGCACTATGGACTATGGCAAAAAGTGAGCTAAAGAAAGAGGATTATGAGGATTTCTTTGGCACACTCTCACACGATAAGGATAAGCCAATGAGCTATATCCATACTCACGCAGAAGGAAAATTGCAATATAAAAGCCTATTTTATATCCCAGCTACACCGCCATTTGATATGAGACATGTGGATTATAAATCGCATGTCAAACTTTATGTCAAACGAGTATTTATAACAGATGATGATAAAGAGCTATTGCCATCATATTTACGCTTTATATATGGAATCATTGATAGCGATGACCTGCCTTTAAATGTGAGTAGGGAGATTTTGCAAGAAAATAAGATTCTAGAACAAATCAAAAGTGCTTCAGTAAAAAAAGTTTTAAGCATGATAGAATCTCTTGCAAAAGATGAAGCAAAATATAAGGATTTTTATGCAAAATATGGCAAGGTGCTAAAAGAGGGCTTATATAGCGATTATGAAAATAAAGAAAAATTATTGCAACTTTTGCGTGCCTACTCTCTCAAAAAAGGCGAAAACATTAGCCTAAAAGATTATAAAGAGCAAATGAATGCCGAGCAAAAAGGAATATTCTATATGATTGGCAAGGATTTAGAAACATTGAAAAACAATCCTGTGCTAGAGAAGTTTGCAAATTATGATGTGTTATTGTTTGCTGATGAGGTAGATAGCTTTGTTATCCCCACAATTGGTGAATTTGATGGTGTTAAAATGCTTGACATTGCAAGCAAGGAAGCAAGCGATGAGGTTAAAAGCGAGATTAAAGATGAGGAAGCAAAGGCATTTGAACCGCTTATAGAATCTTTTAAGGCATTAGATGGTGTAAAGGAGGTAAGTTTAAGCAGCAATCTTACTTCACCACTTGCACTTACTGATGATGGCATGCAAAATAGCTATATGGAGCAGATTATGCGTCAAATGGGACAAGATATGCCAGAGCCAAAGAAAAATATTGAAATAAATATTAATCATGAGCTTATTCAAAAGATTAAGGATATGCCAGAAGAAGATCGCAAAAAATATTGCCTCATACTCTTTAATGGGGCAAAGATTCTTGAGGGACAAAGCTTAAAAGATGGTAAAAACTATGTTGATAGCGTTCATGAAATTTTGCTAAAAAGTATTTAACAAGCTAGCTCTAATTTAGAGTTTAGAAGCAAAAAGCTAACAATTTTTCTGCGTGAGATTCTATATCTCATAGCAAGCAAAACAATTAATAATATCTAGAGTTTAGCTAGATTCTAAGTTGCATTTAATCAATTCTAACATTATAGACTGCATTAATAATATTTTAGAAGTCTATATTATGAATCCCTGCTACTAATAATTTTAGGATAAATATATATAAGCTAAATAATGCTAAAAATAAAGCAAAAAGCAAAGAATAAAATATGGATATTTCTATTGCTTTGTGTAGTATTATTGGTTTTAAAGATTTGGATAAATTCTATTTCATTATTATAAAAACAAAGAATCTTAAAATAAACTTATCTCTACTAAAAGTAGCTTTTATACTTACAAGCAAATAGATATAGCTAGATTCTATAAGTAAAGATAGTAGCAATATGAATATGGAATCTAAATTCTTAAAACGCGCTCAAAGCTCTGAACTCACCCAAAGTGGTAGAGAATATAGAATCTAGAATAGATTCCAAGCTAAACTTCATTTTAGATTCTAAAATGTGTTTAGAATCTCCTTGATATTTTAAAACAAAATGAGAATCTTTTAGGCTAGATTCTAAAAATCTAGTTTATAATTTTTGGAATTAATTTATTTTGGAGAATATATGAAAATACCATTTATAATAGCGGAGTTAAGTGCAAATCACAATCAGAAATTAGACATAGCATTAAAAAGCGTAGAAGCAATAGCAAAAACAGGTGCAAATGCTATTAAAGTGCAAACTTACAAGCCAAGCTGCCTTACACTTCCATATAAAAATGAGTATTTTAGAATCAAAGATGGTCTATGGAAGGATTATTACTTATGGGATTTATACACTAACGCACAAATGCCATGGGAGTGGCATAAGGAGATATTTGACTTAGCTCATTCGTTAGGCTTGCAGGCTTTTAGCTCGCCATTTAGCATAGAAGGTGTGGAATTTTTAGAATCTATAAACTGCCCAATCTATAAAATTGCAAGTTTTGAAATCAATCATATTCCGCTTTTAAAATCCATAGCAGAAACAAAAAAGCCAGTTATATTATCACTTGGAGTGGCTAATGATAATGAGATTTTACAAGCACTAGAGATTCTAAAATACAATAAATCTATTACATTACTATATTGCATTTCTGCATATCCAGCTCCACTCATAGATGCAAAGCTCACAAATATACAGAATATAAAAGCAAAATGGGGAAACTATAATATAGAAGTTGGGCTATCTGACCATACATTAGGTATTAGCGTTCCAATTATGGCAACTCTTTGTGGTGCTAGCATGATTGAAAAACATTTTATTCTAGATAAAAGCATGGGCGGCGTAGATAGTGAATTTAGTCTTGATACAAATGAGTTTAGTTTAATGGTAAATAGCATACAAGATATATGTGTGCTAGCACAAGACTTTCGCATAGATGAAAATGGAATTTTACCAATAATTAAGCATGATTTATCTACCAATAAATTGCAGCAAGAAAAAAGTGGCAGAAACTTTGCACGAAGTCTATTTGTCTCAAAAGATGTGAAAAAAGGCGATATTATAAGCCTTGATAATATTGCATGTGTCCGTCCAGCCTATGGAATGTCTCCTTTAAAATTAGATTCTATACTTGGTGAAACTTTTAGTAAAGATATACAAGGTGGTATGCCATTTATAGAATCTTATATGAGTAAATAGGCATTTATTAAAATTGTTTATAAAGGCTATATTTTAATGCCATAAGCATTATTAATATTTAATATAACTAAATACAAACTTCTTTATGTTTTATTTTAATATTTTAAAGTGAGTGTTTAAAATTTTTAGGATTAAAAGAAAATTTTATTATCTTGATTTTTATTTTTAGAAACTTTTTAGATTCTATAATAAATATTGATCGATTCTATTGCTTCACTCCCTAGCTCATAACTATAAAACAGATTCTAACTTACTTTAGAATCTAGAAACTCTGCCACTTTTGGGGTGAGTTCAGAGCTTTGAGCGCGTTTTAAGAATCTAGAATCTGTTTAGTTTTTAAAATAGCTTTGGAAACTAAAGCAGTGGATTCTGAAATTTAATGAGAATCTGAATGGCTAGATTCTGAAACAAAACGGGAACTTTTTGGTTTAGTTTCTAAATTAGATGTATTTTTAATTTTTAAATTCTTAGACCAATAACTTAGAATGATAGTTGCTAGAACCTAGAGTTTAAATAAAATCTAAATAGACTTAGAATATAAATGATAATTTCTTAAATGCTTTTAGAATTTTGTTGGCTAGATTCTGAAACACTTATAGAATCTAAATTAAACTTAGAATATGATAAGATATATTCTGAAACCCTATAGAATCTTTTAAGCTAGATTCTAAAATAACTTTTGATATGATGATATTAAAACTGCAAAGCTACAAATTCTAGTGATATGCAACTAGCTATTTTTATAATGTAAAAGCTATTTGCATATATCAAATCAGCACACTAGTTATTTAGCTTACAAATACAATAAACTCATAATTTCGCAAAATAATACATAATTACTACTTAGCATTAGAAATAAGATTTTAATTGCAATAAATTTAGTTAATTCTAATTTATATTCTTAATATGGCTATATAAGCTTTCAATACAATAATCAAAAATTATATTTTAATTCATAAATATTTTGCTAGATTTTAGATCTCGCAATTATCATGTTTTAGTGAGACAATAATCTAAACTTAGAATCTAAAATATCGTTTTAAACATAGCAAAAAAATCTAATTTAGATTTTATTATAGAATCCATTGAGTTTGCTTTTTCTATTGATTGCTTTGCTTTATTACTAAGTCTAGCTCATGACGATAGTTTAGAATCTAGTTAAACTATAGATTCTAAATAATTTGCCATTCTAAGTTATTAATCTAAGAATTTAAAAATAAATCCACTTTAGAATCTATCATAGATTCTAAAGATATTTCAGAATCTTTTGTATTTGCAAATTCTATCAAAGTATTTACTAGCAAGACATATAGGTAAAACATAAAATATATATGATTTTGTTTTTAGTTGTGTGTATTTAGATTTCAAAAACAATATAAATATATAAGTTACGCATTAAAGTTATAATCAATGAGATAAATTGATAAAATTGCCTATTAGTTGTTTTGTAGTAATATATGCCTTTAATTAGACGCTATTAATAATAAAATAAGGAAATATATGAATAAAAAAGAAAGAGTTATAGGCATTAAAACATTATTTTTGGAGCATTATAAAGACGCACAAACAGAGCTTAAATATACAAATATATACGAGTTGCTAATAGCTGTTATGCTGTCTGCTCAATGCACAGATAAACGCGTAAATATGGTAACGCCAGAACTTTTTAGAAAATACCCAAGCACAAAAGAATTAAGCAAGGCAAAACTATCAGATATTGCAGCTATTATAAATTCAGTTTCATTTTTTAATGCAAAGGCAAAAAATCTTATCTCAATGGCAAAGCGTATAGAGGATAATTTTGGCGGCAAGATTCCGCAAAATCAAGCTGATTTAATGTCGCTTAGTGGCGTTGGACAAAAGAGTGCTAATGTCGTGCTTGGCGAGTTTTTAGGCATGAATTATATGGCAGTTGATACTCATGTATTTCGCGTTAGCCATAGGCTTGGTTTAAGTAAAAGTTTGAGGGCTATTGATACTGAAAAAGATTTAACAAAAAGCTTCAAAGATAATTTAAATCTTTTGCATCAGGCATTTGTGTTGTTTGGTCGCTATCGCTGCAAGGCATTAAAGCCAATGTGTGATGATTGCTTTGCTACAAAATATTGTATAAGCAAGTCAAATTTCAAACCACAATAATATATTTTATTGCTTATTTTACATATTGATTCTTAAAATCTACATAGCGAATAGCAGAATTTGCAATTTCTGTAATTTCCTCTTCGCTAAGAGTGCGAATAAATTTTGCAGGATTCCCTAAAATTAGCGATTTCGGTGGAAATTGTTTTCCTTTTGTAACGACTGAACCAGCTCCAACAATAGAATCTCTACCAATTTTTGCACCATCCATAACAATACTACCCATGCCAATTAGACAATTATCCTCAATATGACACGCATGTATAACGCAACTATGACCTATTGTAACATTATCGCCAATAATAGTAGGATAGCCACTATCTTGCACACCATGCTCTCTGTGCCATACATGTATCATTGTCAAATCTTGCACATTGGTATTTTTACCTATTTTAATATAATTTACATCTCCACGCAAAACGCAGTTAAACCAAATAGAAGCATTATCACCAATACTTACTTCGCCAATAATCTTTGCACCTTCACACACTAATACATTTTGCCCTATAGTTGGCATATGTCCTTGAAACTCTATTAGCATTATTTCTCCTTGAAACTAAATAACATGAGATTATATCAAGAATTGTTTTAGATTCTAGATTCCATAGAATATAATTATATTGCTATTTATGGCTTTGTTATTTGGTTACAATACTACAATGATTAACAATAAAATTCAATACGATAATTTTTTATTAGAATCTTTTAGTTACAATTAAGTCATTTTTGATAAAAGGAATAGAGTATGGAAAAAGTAGTTGATATAAAAGAGCGAATATTAAGCGCAAATGACAAAAAAGCACAAGAACTTAGAGCATTATACGACAAACATAATAAATTTGTTGTTAATCTCATGAGTAGTCCTGGTAGTGGCAAAACTACGCTTTTGGAATCTTTGGGGCAGTTTGAGGATTTTAGATTCTGCGTTGTTGAGGGTGATTTAGAGACAAATCGAGATGCAGATAGATTGGAAAAAAGAGGAGTGCTTGCAAAGCAGATTACAACAGGGGAGGCATGCCACCTTGAAGCAAGCATGATAGCAAATATTTTACCTACATTAATGGAAGATTCTCGTTTTAAAGAAAGTGATTTTCTATTTATAGAAAATGTAGGGAATCTTGTATGTCCGGCAAGCTATGATTTAGGTGCGAATATAAATATAGTGCTTCTTAGTGTGCCAGAAGGGGATGATAAGGTGTTGAAATATCCTTCTATGTTTTTATGTGCTGACCTTGTGCTTATCACAAAATCAGAGATGAAAGATTATTTTGGCTTTAGAGTAAAGCAAGTAAAAGATGATTTGGCGACTTTAAGACATGGCGTAGAGGTTATGGAGATAAGTAAGGATAATAAAGAAAGTCTTATAAGCTTTAAAGAAAAATTGCGTGAATTAGCAACGCAGGGATATAGGACAAATCATATTTTTCAATAGTTTTACAGAATCTATATTTTTGTTATGAGCTAGCCTTGTTGTTGGGTAAGGCTTGACAATCTATATTGCTAGATTCTATATGTGATTCTATTTATGTTTGCTTTGGCTATCTTATTGTGAGCTAGACTTGGCATTAAGTGAAACTAAGAAGTGGCAATACATTTTATTAATGGCTTATTTGCTTGTTGCTTTGTCATTGCTTTTGTTGTTTTTCTTTTTTGTCATTGCAAGAATGTAGCATTCGTGGAAATTTATTTGTTTTGTTTCTGTGTGTGATTCTTTATTTATGGAAAGCTTTGCTAATGCTCGCAATGACGATTCTTGTTTGCTTATTTTTTGTTTTATGTTTATGGATTGCTTTGACAGCCTAAGGCTTCCCGGCTCATGATGGATTTGCTTTATTGCAATTTAAAGATTCTGTAAATACAAAATCATTATATTTGTTATTGTGAGATTATGTTTATAGAATCTATATAAAGTTAGCATTATTTAGTAAGACAAAGTTATTGTAAAAAGGTAAAAATTTTTGCATAATATTGACTTTTTTTACATAGGCATTGATTTATTTTTTTTTTTGTAAAATGGCAACTTTTGTTGCTAAATAAGTAACAATATTCTACATTTTAATCAATGGGGGACCTATGAAAAATTTTACACTTAAAAGTATTGCTGCATTTTCATTGCTAGCACATTTATGCACTGCAAATACAAGCGATACAGAAACACAAAACTCGAAATTATCTGTCAAAAACAATACGGAAGTTTTTGGCAACTCGTTTGGTGTGTATGGAAAGCTTGGTTTTCTTGGATATGAGGCAAGTGCTGTTAATAGTTATTATACATATATCAATTACACTTTTACGCCAGGTTTATCTTTTTATTACTCTTATAGGGCAAATAATGGAGTTGGAGTAGAAGCCGCACTAGAGTATGAGTATAATATGCACTTCACTAATACTAATCATAGTATAGAGTATAATTTCTTTACACCAGCTATATATTTCTCATGGTTGCGTAATGGAATGTTTAGTCGCATAGGTATTGGATATGATATTGGTTTGCCATATAATTTTTATGGTAGCAGTTATACACTCACTTACATGTATCATGGTGTAGCAATTCTTGCTTCAGATGAATGGAAAATTAATAACAACAATGCTATTGGCATATTTGCAAAAGTTGCATTAAGATGGTTAAATATACATTATGCAGATGCTGTTAATAATATATCAGGCTCGGATTTCAATCATGTTTTATTTTCTTTTGGCTTAAGTTACCGCTTCAATATTGGATTTTAAAATCTCAAATAATCATACAAGCAAAATAAACACTTGCTTGTGATATTTTGCTTTTTTAAATTCTAAAAATATTAATCTTATTGCTATTTACAAGCTATTTTGCAATTCGGTAAGTTTATTTTGATATTCTTTCCTTGCTTGCAGGGCTTCTTCCATGCTTACTTTTTGGAATCTTACCTTATGGTTTGGTGGTAATTGTCCCATTCTATCTAAATCGCAGCTAATCACAGTGCAATACATAGCAAAACCGCCTCCACTTGGCGCATCACGCAAAAGCACAATAGGTTCATTCCCACCTGGTGCTTGCATTGAGCCAACAGGATAGCATGCGTCTGTAATATTGCTAGGATCACTGCCTGCTCCAAATGGCTGTGGCAAATCTTTGTATTTAAATTTGCGACCATTTTTAAAGCGATAGCCTGTTCTATCAGCCTCACTTGACACTACAAAAGTATCCTCAAAAAGTCCTTTTATAGAATCTTCTGTAAGCTTATAGTCTTGCAAGCCCATAATTACACGCAATGTCTCAATAGATTCTAATTTAATCTTATATGTATCTGGCAATGTCTTTCCAACCTGTGGATTCTCCTTAAAATCGCCAATTGGCAATATATCACCAGCCTCAAGTTTTCTGCCTTTATATCCACCAATTCCACCAAGTGGATAGGTTGAACGCGATCCCATAACAATAGGCACATCAATGCCGCCTTTAACGCAAATATAGCTTCTAGCACCACCGCGTAAAAAATCAAAACTCAAAGTGCCACCTTTTGGAATCTCAACAACACTATAAGCACTCTTTTTTTCACCATTTACAATAGGTGTCATTTCTGCTCCAGTAATGGCTACAAAACCACCATTTTCAAATTCCAAAACAGGACCCATCAATGCAACCTCAAGTGCGGCAGCATTAATATCATTTCCTAAAAGCAAATTTCCTGCCTTAAAAGAGAGTTGGTCTAATGCCCCGCCAGGTGGAATACCCAAATGATAATATCCATAACGTCCGCTATCTTCTACAAAAGTTGCTAATCCGGGATTTACTACTTTAATCTTAGCCATTCAACACCTCCAAAAGCTCTCTATTATAATTGTCTGGATCTTTTTGCCAATCTTGTAATGAAAACTTCACATTTGCGATTTTTAAAGTAAAAGTGCCATTTTCTACCTCTTGTGTAGCCTTATTGTAAGCCTCTTCGTTTATGGGTTTCATTTTAATAATATCACCAGGTTTTAAAAATACCATAGAATCTTTAAAATAATCAAGCTTTTGTGCTGGATCCCATACAGGTGCTGGCGTGATTCCCATCATTTGATAGCCACCGCCGCCACGCACAGCATAAATACAGCCAAAGCAACCACCATGCCCTATTGTAAGCTTAGGGGTATCAATGCGAGCTTTAAGATATTTTGGCACTTCAATTTGCTTTTTACGCTCAACAAGCTGATAAAGCCATGGAAGCCCCGCTACAAATCCTATCATACTAACAAACCATGGATTTTTTGAATGTGCCTCTATATAAGATTCTACACTATCATAGCCATTTATCTTACTTGCGTATTCTATATCTGTTGTGTTTGGGTCAAATTTAGAATCTTCTGCTCTCACTTGATGATTATCTCTAAATCTCATTAAAGTTTCATGAGTATAGGGATCTTGATAAAATACTGGAAATTCAATAAGCCTTGTCATAATTTCTGCATTTGTGCTTTGAACCTCTTTTTCTAACTCCATGCATATATCTAAGACTTTTGTGTAGTGCAAAATATCTGGGTCAAAGGCAACCATATAAGACGCATTTGCAGGGCAAATTTCAGTAATGCCTTTAATATTTCTCTCACGCAATTTATCGCAAATTGCCATTGCTTGAAAAAATGCCTCCAAACTCATGCCCTCTTCGCTTACTTCCACATATAAAAATGTGTCGCCACCAAATGTATATCTAAACATGCTCGCTCCTTATTGTTTTTTGCTTTGCCATCCAAGATTCTAAGAAATTGATATGGTAATCACCACTTTCAACATCAGAATCTTTAAATAGGTCTTTAAATAAAGGTAGTGTTGTCTTAATTCCCTCAATCTTTACTTGCCGTAAAGCCCTATTCATACGCGAAATAGCCATTGCCCTATTTTCATCATAAATAATAAGCTTTGCAACAAGAGAATCATAAAATGGAGGTATAACCCTACCATTAAAAAGCATGCTATCTACGCGAATACCAGCACCTGTGGGATAGAATACTTCACTAATTTTTCCAGGGCTTGGGAAGAAATTATTATTAGGATCTTCTGCATTAATGCGTATTTCAATAGCATGCCCTTTAATTTTTATATCCTCTTGCTTAAATCGCAAAGGCTCACCATCAGCAATTCTTAACATCTCTCTAACAAGATCTACACCTGTTATCATTTCTGTAATGGCATGTTCTACTTGAATCCTTGTATTCATCTCTAAAAAGTAAAATCCACCGCGTTCCTCATCATAAAGAAATTCTAATGTTCCAGCGCCTTTGTAATTTACAAGCTTTGCAAGTCCCAATGCACTTTTGCAGAGTTTTTCTCTCATTTGCATATCAAGTGCGTGGCTTGGAGCTTCTTCTACGACTTTTTGCCTTCTTCTTTGTAAAGAGCATTCCCTATCGTAGAGATGAATGACATTATTGCCATCGCCCAATACTTGCACTTCAATATGTCTTGCCTTTGGTAAATAAGCCTCCACATAAACGCCACCATTACCAAAAGCCGCTTGAGCCTCGCTACTTGCAATTACATATTGCTCTTGTAATTCTTGCTCATTTTTTACAACGCGAATGCCCTTTCCACCACCACCAGCAATTGCCTTAATAACAACAGGATAGCCAATTTTTTTAGCCTCTTCTAGTGCATTTTCTACATTAGTAAGCACTGGGCTACCTGGTATTGTTGGCACTTTTGCTTCTTTTGCTTTTAATATGGCTGCTGCTTTATCGCCCATTGTTTGAATAATATCGCCACTTGGACCTACAAATATCATTCCTGCGTCTGCAACTTTTTTTGCAAATGCAGCATTCTCACTTAAAAAGCCATAACCAGGATGGATTGCATCCGCTTTGACTTGTTTTGCTGCTTCAATAACCTTATCCATATCTAAATAACTTTTATGAGCTAAATTCTCGCCAATATGCACGACTTCATCGGCTAATTGAGAGGCAAGATTCCCAATGTCTGCATCACTGCAAATCGCCACTGCAAGCATGTTTAACTCATGGGCTGCCTGTATGATTCTTACAGCTATTTCTCCGCGATTGGCGATTAGGACTTTTTTGATTTTTTTAGGTTGGTATGCCATGGTATTCCTTTATCTTACTTATTTTTTGATAGTTAAAATAACTTTAGATTCTAATAATTATCATGTTTTAGGTGTTAGACAAAAATCTATCTTAGAAACTAAAAGATTTTTTGTTTTTTGAAAAGGCTCAAAACGAAGTTTTTAGATTCTAAATAACACTTAAAAATCACAATAATTACCGCAAAAAAACTATCGCAAATCTATTCATTAACTACATATTATTCAATCACAAAAAGCACATCACCGGGATTTACAAATGCTTCATTTTCTACACATATTTTTGTAATTTTGCCTGCCACACCCGCTTTTATTTCATTAAAAGTTTTCATTACCTCTACAAGACATAGTGTTGTATCAGCTTGCACTTCAACACCTACTTCTACATATGGTGCTGCGTCTGGATTTGGTTTCCTATAAAATGTTCCTGGAATTGGACTTAATACTTCTGCCATAATTTGCTCCTTAAAAACAATGTTGCTAGAATCTAGCTTCATTAAGTAATTATCATACGCATGTATGAATTACTTTTAGTATAAGAAAAAATGCAAAAAAGTTAGTTTAATATGAACTTTTTTTGTATTTACATTTCTGCTAACTTTTTTGTAATATTTATTTATATAACATTTAATCTAATAAAAATATATATAAAATACTAAAT
>X347_Brown_Bear__coassemble_1464_pt1 | contig 18595 bp, 17 predicted proteins | sample X347_Brown_Bear__metabat2_high_PE_010 | metagenome-assembled genome bin X347_Brown_Bear | reverse complement strand
ATTTTTTAGGCTTTTTACTTTTATTTACTTGAAATATCCAATTTATAAAATTCACATATCTTTCTTATAAATAAGTATCCATAAAATTTCTATTATTTACAATACTTCAAAATATTTGATATTATTATTTTATTATGATTTTTTATTGATAGTTTTTATTTTTGATATCCATTCTTGTAGTGTCTTTTCAAATCCGATTGATTTCATATACACATATGTTTTACCTTTGTGATAAACTTGCTCTACAAATCCACCAAAATCATGCGGATATTTATAACCTTTTGCATTTGTTTTTAAATATTCTGGCACAGAATCTAAACGCAAACGGGTATCATCCAACGCATGATTAATTGCCATATAGGCACTATTGCTTTTTGGGGAACAAGCCAAATAAATAACACATTGAGACAATATAATGCGTGCCTCTGGATAGCCAATTTTACTTACTGCCTGCATGGTGCTTACACTAAGATTTAAAGCATTTGGGTTTGCATTACCAATATCTTCACTTGCTAAAATCACTAATCTACGCGCAATAAATTCAGGATTTTCACCTGCTTGTATAAGACATGCGAGATAATAAATCGCCGCATTTTCATCACTTCCTCTTATAGACTTGATAAGGGCTGATATATAATCATAATGCGTGTGATGTGATTTTACGCCTTGTGAATTCTGCACAATAGATTCAAGCATTTCAATTGTAACCTCATGTTTAGAATCTATATCAAGTGCAATATCAAGCAGATTCAAAAAAGAGCGGCAATCACCATTATGATTCTTTAAAAGCCACTCTCTAATCCCATCAAAACTATGTATAGGTGGATATGCTTGCAAAACTTTATCATAAAGCGCTATAAAATCGTCTGACTGCAATGCCTTTAGTTCAAATAGAAATGAACGACTTCTTAGGGCTGGACTTAAAGTGAAAAATGGATTTTCAGTGCTAGCCCCAATAAATGTAACTTCCCCTTTCTCTAAAATTGGCAGCAAAAATTCCTGTTGTGAAATATTTAATCTATGCACTTCATCAATAAACAAAAGCGGCTTGTTTAAGGTATGCTGATAAATACTTAATTCCTTTTTAAGAGACTCAAGCTTAAAATTTGTAGCATTAAAAGATAAAAATGTCTTTTTGCTTAGTGCTGCAATAATATTAGCTAAACTTGTTTTACCGCTACCTGGCGGACCAAAGAATAAAATATTTGGCAATATATTAGAATCTTGAATATTTTTTTCTATGATAATTCGCAGTGGAGCATTTTCGGCAAGCAAATGCCTTTGTCCAACAAAGTCCTTTAATGTTTGAGGTCGGAATCTATATGCTAAGTTACGCATATATTATCCATTATAGTAGGTGTTTAAATAGTGCTTATAAACGCTAGCAATGCCCTGCTCTAATGAAATTTTTGGCTTAAATCCGAGTGCATTTAGCCTACTTGAATCCATAAGTTTTTGAAATGTGCCATCAGGCTTGCTTGCATCAAATGTAATTTCACCTTCATATTCCACTATATCTTTGACAAGCAGGGCAAGCTCTTTAATGCTTATATCACTGCCATAACCCACATTAATATGTGTCGCTGTGCCACCATAATGTCTCAAGTCGCTAAAATCAACATTTTGCATAATATAAATACTTGCATCTGCCATATCTTGACTATGCAAAAACTCTCGTCTTGGCTTACCACTACCCCATATACCAACACAATCAGCACCAACAAACAACTGCTGGAGTAAAGCCTCGCATTCCTCTTCATTCTTAGCACAATCTCGCATAAGATCTCTATATACAGAATCTTTTTGCCCTTTTCTTAACAACTTTGCTAAGTGCAATTTTCGAATGAGTGCTGGCAATACATGAGATTTCATTAGATTGAAATTATCCCTATTGCCATAAAGATTTGTTGGAGCAATGGATATAAAATTTGTCCCATATTGAAGGTTAAAGCTTTCACACATTTTCATACCTGCGATCTTTGCGACAGCGTAAGGCTCATTTGTATATTCTAACTCACCCGTTAGCAAACATTCTTCTTTAAATGGTTGTGGTGCATTTTTTGGATAAATACAGGAACTACCCAAAAATAAAAGCTTTTTTACACCAAATCGATAGGCATTAAAAATGATATTATTTTGTATAGCAAGATTCTCATAAATAAAATCAGCACGATATGTATTATTGGCAAGAATGCCGCCAACTTTCGCAGCAGCCAAAAATACAAACTCGGGTTTTTGTGTGGCAAAAAAATTCTCCACAGAAACAGAGTCCAAAAGATTTAGTTCAGATCGACTGCGACATAAAATATTATTAAAACCTTGAGATTTTAGGCTTGCTAAAATAGAGCTACCAACAAGACCATTATGCCCTGCAACAAAGATCTTAGAATCTTTTTGCATTCTTGTTTTGCCATTATGAGAAAGATTATTATCCATGTATAATTCCTAAGACTTGAGTTATCATTAAGAGTTGCATTATAGCAAAACTCATATAATAAAATAAGCACAAATTACAATAAGATTTATGGAATCTAATCTAAATAAACAACATCAAATAAACCTAAAAAGATTCTATGGAGATTCTAATAAAATAGTTATAGTAGTATTAATGAAATACATTATAATTATGGAATCTATTAAAGCTTAAATTTAAGGAGCATATTATGATATTACTAAGCGGTCCATGCGTAATAGAAAATGAAACAAACATTTATAAAATTGCAAAGGCGCTTGAGTTTGCATATAATGATTTAGACATTGATTTTTATTTTAAAGCAAGCTTTGACAAGGCAAATCGCACAAGCCTTGAGGGCTTTAGGGGTCCCGGATTAGATAATGGCTTATTATTGCTAGAAAAGATTAAAAAAGATTTTGGCTACAAAATAATTACTGATATTCACGAGAGCCACCAGGCAAATGCCATTGCAGAAGTAGCAGATATTATCCAGATTCCAGCATTTTTATGTAGGCAGACAGATTTAATTGTAGCCGTAGCAAAGACATCTGCCATTATAAATATAAAAAAAGGGCAGTTTATGAATCCTAGCGATATGCGTTATAGCGTTCTTAAAGCATTAAAAACGCGAGATTCCAATATCACAGATTCTATATTTATGGAAAATGCAAATGAGTTAAGCACGCAACATGGTGTATGGCTTACAGAACGTGGCAGCACATTTGGATATGGGAATCTTATTGTTGATATGAGATCCCTTGTTATTATGCGACAATTTGCTCCTGTTATTTTTGATGCAACACATAGCGTGCAAATGCCCGGTGGGCTTGGCGGTAAAAGTGGCGGTGATAGTAGTTATGTGCCTTATCTTGCTCGTGCGGCTAGCAGTGTTGGCGTAGATGGATATTTTATGGAAACACATTTTAATCCCAAAGAAGCTCTAAGCGATGGTCCAAACATGATTGAGCTAGCAAAGCTAGAGGCACTCATAGAGATTCTTAAAGAGCTTGATAGAATTGCTATGAAAAAGATATAGGTTTTAAGATATTAATAAGTCCAAAAACTTAATTGCAAATATTCTTAAAACAAGCACAAACAAATAAACTGCAAAAATATGCTTTAAATTCCTTATTATAAAAGACATTTGGTTTGGTCAGAGTATTTGAAGTATTTGTATTTATACAAGCAAGCAATGCTAAAGGGCTAAACAAATAACCATTTAAATGCGTATGTTATAATACACACTTTTATTTTTACTATAAATGCAAGGAGATATGTATGGGAAGAGCCTTTGAATACCGCAGAGCCGCTAAAGAAAAGCGATGGGGTAAGATGAGTAAAATTTTTCCAAAACTCGCAACAGCTATTACAATTGCCGCAAAAGAGGGTGGCTTAGATCCCGAGATGAACGCAAAATTACGCACTGCCATTGCTAATGCTAAGGCTCAAAATATGCCAAAAGACAATATTGATGCCGCTATTAAACGTGCAAGCGGTAAAGACGGGCATTTTGAAGAGGTAAGCTATGAGGGTAAAGCCGCAAATGGTGTGCTACTTTTTATTGAATGTGCGACAGATAATCCAACTAGAACTGTGGCAAACATAAAAAGCTATTTTAATAAAACTCCAAATGCAAGCCTATTAACAAATGGTGCAATTGACTTTATGTTTGAACGCAAAGGCGAGTTTCAAATAACTTTTGACGAAAGCATGCGAGATGAGGTGGAATTATCTTTAATTGATTGCGGGCTTGATTCCTTAGAAAAAAATGCAGATGGAGAAGGATATATCGCCTACTCAAAATATGAGGATTTTGGCACTTTTACGCTTGGACTAGAAAAATTAGGCATTGAAGTAAAATCAGCAAAGCTTGTCAGAATACCAACAAGCCCCATAACACTCACAGAAGAGCAAATGCAGGAGTTAGATAAATTGCTTGATAAAATTGAGGATGATGATGATGTACAAGCGGTTTATACCAATCTTGCATAATTTTTCTAAATACAAATTTACATAGAAGTATAAAATTTTCTAACTAGATTAATTTTAGCTAAAGTTAGATTATAATTTTGTCTTTATGCGTGAAGCTTATACAATAAATTGCCACGCAAATCTTATATATGCCACTCACAACAACAAAACAGAATTTTGCCCGCACATTAACCTAGAAATAAAGACAGACTTAGAATCTACCAGCATAGAATCTAAAATACAATTAGAATCTATTCTAGTTTTTAATTGTATGGATTGCCACGATTTTGCTAACGCAGAATCTCACAATGATGGAGTGGCAGATTCTGAAGCAAAAAGTGGGTAAGATTTTGAAACTTCCTTAGATTCTAAAAGACTAGGATCTAAAGAAAACACATATAAGAGAAAAACTACTATAAATATTACAATTGCTTATCATCATTATTTTATTGTTATAATGCTATTTTATAAAGTAAAAAGGGCAGATATGAAAACTATTAATGTAGCAATTATTGGCGTTGGAGTTGTGGGTAGTAGCGTTATTGAAATATTGCAACAAAACAAAGATATTATACAAGCGCGCACAGGGGCAGCAATTGTGCCAAAAATTGGCATTGCACGCGATATTCATAATAAGAGGGTAAATATTCCATTAAGCACAAATATTGATGACGCACTAGATGATCCAGAAATAGATATTGTTGTGGAGCTTATGGGAGGCATTGACTTACCATATAAAATTGCATTAAAGACATTGGCTAACAAAAAATCATTTGTTACCGCAAATAAAGCAATGCTTGCATACCATAGACATGAACTAGAAGCAAAAACATTAGAATCTTCCATTGGTTTTGAAGCTAGTGTATGTGGGGGAATACCTATAATTAAGGCTTTGCGAGATGGTTTATGTGCTAATCATATTTTAAGCATTAGAGGCATTATGAATGGCACAAGTAATTATATTTTAACGCAAATGAGTAATAACCATACTGATTTTAAAACCGCCCTAAAGCAAGCACAAAAGCTAGGCTATGCAGAATCTGATCCTACGCTTGATATTAATGGAAGTGATAGTGCACATAAATTGCTTATACTTGCTTCACTTGCCTATGGAATCCATGCAAAAATGGAGGATATTATCGTAGAAGGCATTGAGGATATTAGCATTGAGGATATTAACTTTGCTCACGATAATGATTATAGCGTTAAGTTGTTAGGCATTGCTAAAAAGCAGGGCAATGCACTTGAATTGCGCGTGCATTTATGTATGATACCAAAAGATTCTATGTTAGCAAAAACTGATGGGGCTATGAATGCAATTAGTGTAATAGGGGATAAAGTAGGAGAAAGCGTATATTATGGTGCAGGTGCTGGAGGAAATGAGACGGCTAGCTCTGTTGTTAGCGATATTATAGAAATTGTTAGAAGCAAGACTGCTCCTATGCTTGGTTATGTAGGAGATTTTCATCACAGCTTAGAACAAAACATGGTGCTATTGCCAAAGGATAAAATTACAAGTAAATATTATGTGCGTTTGCAGGTAGAGGATAAACCAGGTGTATTAGCACATATTGCAAATGTGCTAGCAGAGAATAATATCTCAATACAATCGCTTATGCAACGCACACCAAAGGAATTAGGCATACAATCAGCATTGCTATTAATTGCAACACATGTATGCACTGAAGTGCAAATACAAAAGGCTCTAAACTCATTACAGAATCTTAAAGAGGTAACAAAAGCACCATATATGATTCGCATTGAATCTTGATATTTTCAATATATTAAATATTTCATGGATAAAAAATGTGGATATATTCTTGCTTTAAATTGCATTATTTATGCTTGATTTTTACCTATATTTTATTAATGTGTGGTTGCAAAGATTCTAAAGAGCAAACATATATTTTAGAGACAACAAAACAAATTCAAGAAACAGAAAAGCAAGATACAATAATAATATCAAACAATGAGCTAGAGCAAGAAATTCCACAAGAAGTGCAAGACTTTAGCGAACAATATCACAATTATATCCATAAGCATGGCAGCAAAAAAATAAAGGCTACCAAAGAAGTAAAAAGCCTAGATAAAAAGTTTTCAGAATTGCGTAAAACATATAAGAATAATAGCAAAGCTATGGAAGTTTTAGAGGAATTTTCATGTTTGTTGCCAGATTGCAGTGCCATAAAATACAATAATATATACAGATATACAAATATGACTATACAAGATGCGTATAATGCGATTCTTATGGATAAGAAAACACAAATTTTTACATATTTTGATATTATGAAACATTATAGCTATTTGCTTACTAGCATGCAAACAACAAGCATTGATTTGCAAGCACAATACCCAAAAGCAACGCCATTTCAAACATTAAAATTTGAATGGAATGATACTAATTTGGAAGTAGTTTTAATCCCAAAAGCAGAAATATGTAAGCCATATATCTACACATACAAAATAACTTTTATAAAAGATTCTAAAGATGTATTAGTAAAAAAACAAAAGGAGAGACTAAGCGTATTCTCCTATCCTAGCGACCTTGTTGCATTTGTAGCTAAAAGCTGTGCTTGTGCTAGATCTCATGGCTATATTGCAAATCTCACAAAAGAGGAGCTTAGAGTATCTAAAAATCCATTATTACCAAATAAGGTATATTGTAATAATATTGAGGCTGAACGCACAAATTTATGGGATAAATATATGCAAGATTCACGCATTATTGGAATCTTGCAACACGAGCAAAGGCTTTATCCAAACAATGAAATATAGCTTAAAAACATATAGCTAATTTAGATTTTTAAAATTTTATCTTATAAAGATGATAAGACTATTAGCTAGCAATATTAAGAATAGAAAACTAAAGAGCAGTATGGCATTTTAAATATTTTATGTTAGAATAGTCGGTATTTTTCTAAAAACAAGTTTAAGGAGTTTTTATGGCAATTGGACGCCTATTTTTCTACATTGTGCTTACAAATACAGCATTATATGCGTATGTGCAGGCAATAAACATATATGGGGGGGGGGGGCAACAACCCCTCATTAACTCATTTAACCGCACTTACATTGCAATGCCTTGCCATTAATTTCAGCATATTCTACACATTTCTATATCTTTGCAACTACACTAATAAAAAATTTGAGAGAATAGTTTTTATAATACTCTCTGTTTTTACTTTTATAGCAGCATTTGTTGAGATATTTTTACTAGGAAATTTTCAAACACTTTTTAATAAAATCATGTTTCAAGTTTTTTTAAGCACCAATTCACACGAAGCAGGTGAATTTTTGCAAACATATATGAGTAAAAATATTATTATTGCTCTAGTATTTTTTACCCTATTTAGCATGACTTTCTTTATAAAGATTCCAAAGTCCATTAGTTATAAACTAAAAATATTGCAAAAAGGCTTACATATAAATGCAAAGGCAGCTTTATATCTTTTTGCATTATGTTTAATGATTTTTGCTTTTTTGTTTGGCAGATATTGGTATGGAGATAAACCACCAAGAAAGAATTTTTTTATTGAAAAAAATTTGCTTTTTAGATGGGAACAAGTGCTTTATTATGGCATAAAAGAGCAAAGGGATTTTTTAAAACAATACTTTGATTTAAGCAATAAACTACAAGAATTTAAAAAAGAAAATCCAAACTACATAACAAAAAATGATAGCATAGTGCCAAAAGTCGTTTTGATACTGGGCGAATCAACACAACGCAATTATATGAGTTTATATGGCTATCCACTGCAAACAACTCCACTGCTACAACAATTGCGTAATAATGGGAATCTTGTAGTTTTTAGCGATGTTGTAGCCCCGCACGCACACACAAACGAAGCATTACAAGAAGTGCTAACTTTTAGTAATTATGAGAATAGGCAAATACCATGGTTTAAACAGCAAAATCTTATAAATGTAATGCGATTTGCTGGATATAAAAGCATTTGGCTTAGCAATCAAGAGTCATTTTCTATTTGGGGTAATGCGCCAGAAGCATTATCTAGACATGCGGATGTAACGCGTTTTAGTAAAATAATAGATAGCTATACAAGCATAGATGGAGTGCTTTATGATGGCGTGTTGTTATCAATGCTTGATAAAACCTTAGAAACATATAATAATGAAAATAAAACATTTTATATCGTTCATTTAATGGGAACACATGGCGTTTATGAAGCAAGATTCCCTAAAACATTTGCTAAATTTAGTCAAAAAGATTTAATCAACAATCATTTAAATACTCTAGCTCCCTACCCTAAAACCTCTCAAGTATTATTAGATTCGTGGCAGCTTAAAGTAAAGACAGATTATATTAATGCAGTTTATTATAATGATTATGTGGTTAGTGAAATTATGAAAAGATTCCAAAATGATGATGCAATTGTCATATATCTTAGCGATCATGGAGATGAAGTGTATGATTTTAGAAATAATGTCGGTCATTCAGATTCTTCTATTTCGCGTTTTATGGCAGAAGTGCCATTTATGATTTATATGAGTGATACCTTTAAGCAAAAGCATAAAGATATAGCGCAAAAAGTCATAGACGCACAGAATCTACCCTTTATGAGTGATGATTTTATCCACGTATTTCTTGATCTTATGGGGATTGAAACGCAGGATACAATCCTATCAAGAAGCCTGTTTAATAAGCATTATAATGCCAATAGAAAAAGAATTGTAGCCAATAGGGATTATGATAAAGAGCTAAAAACGCAAAATCTAAGCATGAAAGTGCCAGAAAAATTATGGCTGCATCGTGTTGATGAAGTTGCAAAATTAAAAGATTTTTGGGGTAAATATTATGGCTATGAAATAGATGTGCCTTTTTTAGCCAAGAATACCCCCCCCCCCCCCCACTATCAACAAGCAAACATACTATTTTGATGTAGGGCATGATGGATTAGAGAGCAGCATAGGGCTTGATTTGGCAGTTATGTTTGATACTGCTAAATCATTATGGAGAGAAAATTTAAAGACAAAAGATGAGGCTAAGGTCTTTCCAATAAAATTTTGGATTGATTTTAAAAATTTAGATGATTCTAATAAAGAGCTTGCCCTAAAAACCTTGCAAAATCTCTGCAAAACATATCAAATTCCAATACAGAATCTAATTATAGAAAGTCCAAACTATGAAGCATTGAGGGTGTTTAAAGATAGTGGATTTTTCACAAGCTATTATTTTCCCTATTATGATATGCAAAAATTAGAGCAAGATAGACAAATGTTACATACGCAACTACAAAATATTATAAAAACAGGCAATGTAAATTACATAAGCTTTGATTATGAATATTATGATTTTATAGAATCTTTGAATTTGAAATATAATCACAAAGGAAAATTACTTGATATGCCACTGCTAACATGGAATATAGGCGGACCAAATAAAGATTGGGTAAATAATATATCAACCAAAGCATATACAGATTCTAAAGTCAAAGTCATTCTTGTAAGCGAGCAGGGCAATTATAGATAGAATAAAGCATGATGGACTAGAAAGTAGCATAGGGCTTATTTGGCAGTCTAGATAAGATATTGCAAATACCTTATTAAATCTATTTTCTCCGCCATGAGCTAGTTCAACTACTATATAGTCTTTCTTTGTTGTGAGCTAGCGTAGCAAAGCAATCCAACTATTTCAACTAACGCAGAGTCTGTCTTTTGCCATTGCAAATATTGTAAAATCCAACCTTTTCAACATTGCGAGGAAGCCGTAGGCTGACAAAGCAATCTAATATTTCATTATTGCGATGCTTTTTCTCCGTCATTGCGAGGGAGTGAAACGACCGAAGCAATCCATAAAATAGAATCACGCACAGAATCTAACAAACAATTTGCTATACTTAAATTTTAATTGACACTAAAACAAATGGATTGCCACGCCTTGCTATGCAAGGCTAGCTCATGACAATTATAGTGATTCTAGCAATACAGAATCTAACAATAACAAAAAGGCAGAAACAAATAATATGGAATCTTTAAATTACAATTATAATGATTCTATAAAATCCAGAATCCTTTAATGACGATTATAGAGATAGAATCATTTAATGACAATGTAACCAATCCGTCATTGCGAGACAATAGCCGAAGCAACCTGCTATTTCTGCCGCAATGGATTCTAATAATGCAGATTCTATGGATTAAAAGTTTCTTTGCCATTGCAAATATTGTAAAATCCAACCTTTTCAACGAATGCAAAGTCTTTTCTATTGTCATTGCGAGACTTTGAAAAAGTCGTGGCAATCCACAAAATTAATGCAATAGATTCTAAGAAAATAGATTGCTTCGCCTTAGCAAAGCTAAGGCTAGCTCATGACAAGAGGGGAAGTGGATTCTGAAATATTGACATAATATAGCATTATAATTAGAGTGAAAGTAGTAGGCAATACATTTTATTAGAATCTGTTTTAGGTTTTTATAGATTACATCGCTTTTTATAGCTATTTTTGGTTTATTTTTAAATTAGATTCTATTATTTATTGCACTAATAAACAAATATGTAGCATTTATGGAAGAATTGCTTATATTAAATTATTTTATAGCACACATTTATAAGGCTTTTTACTTTTAGATTTATGATATTTTTGGCTTAATCTTAAAAAGGCTACACAAATTTTTTACTTTAAATTGTGTCTATATGTATCAAAAAGCATATAAAACTACATATATTTATAAATACATCTTAAGCAAAGAAATAACATTAAAAAATGTTTTGTTTATTTGTGTTTTTTATTGTAAATATAGCCTATAATACAGAATCTTTAATGCCTATAATCACTATTTAACCATTTGGCATGACTTTTTATCGCCAAGTTTGCAAGCCTTACTAAAATATCCACTTCCAATTTGATTATCATGGCGAACACCCATACCATCGTAATACATTGCCCCAATATTATAGCAAGCATTTGCATATCCCATATTACATGATTTTGTGTAAAGCCCCAATGCTTTTGGATAATCTACTGCTACGCCATCCCCTTTATTATACATAATGCCTAAGCTGTAACAAGCCTTTATATGATGCATATCGCATGCTTTTGTATAAAGGCGGATAGCCTCTGTATAGCTTTGCTCCACACCATAGCCATAGTCAAATAAGATTCCAAGATTATAGCAAGCTCCAGCTCTATTGCTAGCACACACATTTTTAAAAAATTCCCTTGCTTTATCATAATCTTTTGCAATGCCCTCACCCTTTGCATACATAACGCCAAGATTATCGCAAGCATCATCATATCCATATTCACATGCCTTTGCATAAAGATCTGCTGCCTGTTCGTAGTTTTTATCCCCGCCTTTACCATAAAAATAAAGATTACCTAAGCTATAACAACCCTCTGCCTTTTTATTATCACATGACATTTTATAAAGCGTCCTTGCTTTAATTTCATCTTTCTCAACACCTAGCCCATCCATATACAATGATCCAAGATTAAGGCAGGCAGGGGCATGGTCTGCATTGCATGCCATTGTATATAAATCTGCGGATTGCTTATAGTCTTGTGTTACTCCTTGACCTGATTGATATAAAACACCTAGATTATAACATGCGTTCATTTCTTTTGCATTGCAGGCTTTACGCCAAAATTTTTGTGCTTGTGCGTAATCTTGTGGCACATTATCGGCTACATAATACATATCGCCAAGCATTGAGCAGGCTGTCATATTGCCATTATTGCAATGTTTAGTTATACTAGAGATATTTATCGCAAAGCCCATTTGCAAAAACAAAAAGAATATAATGCCAATCTTTTTCATATAATTCCCCAAAAGATTCTATGATAATGCGTGAGTCTTTTCTAAAAAATTGCGATTATGCAAATAAAATATTATAATACCATAAATATAAAATAGATTAGTCAAAAGATTCCAATAAACACAATAACAAGGATTTGCCTTATGGAACAAGAGAATGCAAAAAATATACATCGCAGATTACAAAAAATTATAGGGCAGCTAAATGCAATTGATAAAATGGTAGATGATGGTGTAACATGCGTAGATATTCTAATTCAAATTAATGCCGCTAAAAGTGCACTGCATAAAGTTGGTCAGATTGTATTAGAAGGACATGTAAAACACTGCATGAAAGATGCAATAAATCATGGAGATTCTGATAAAAGCTTAGATGAGCTAGCAAGAGCAATTGAGCATTTCTCTCGTATGTCATAACTTTAAATTCTATCTATAATAAAAGCTAACTTTTGCCTATAAAACATTATCAAATTAGAATCATAATATTTGTTATTGAAAGATTCCATATTGTTTTAGAATCTAAAGCAAGCGAATTACACACCCACTAAAGCAAGTAGGCTTCTTGCCTAAATCCACTTCAAAGTCTTTTCTATTGTCATTGCGAGACTTGCGTAGCAAGTCGTGGCAATCCACAATACTAATGCAATAGTCTTAAGAATATGGATTGCTTTAGCTTTTAGTCTTGCAATGATAGATAAGGATATTTTCCAAAATAGGCTTAGAATTATCGTAGAATCTGTTTTATCGTCATGAGCTAGTAAGCCAAAGGCTAAGTGAAGTAATCCACTATTTCTGCCATAATAGATTCTAATAATTGCGGATTCTACGGATTATAATTTTCTTTGTCATTGTAAATGCTGTAAAAATCCAACCTTTTCACTAATTCAAAGTCTTTTCTTTTGTCATTGCGAGACTTGCATAGCAAGTCGTGGCAATCCACAATACTAATGCAATAGATTCTAAGAAAATAGATTGCTTCGCCTTTTTCAAAGGCTAGCTCATGACTACAGCAGTAAATTATGAAAATGAACGAGAATCTAAGATACTAGATTCTAAAATAGCTAGCTTGTGATGAATAAAGTGGATTCTAAATAAAATGAGAATTGTTTGAACCAGATTCTAAATTCTTAAAATGCACCCAAAGTGGTAGAGAATCTAAAATAGCTAGCTCATGACGTAGGGAGTTGATTTTGAAATAGAATTAGAATCAAAAAATCTAGATTCTAAAATAGCTAGATGGCAATAATTGAAAGTGAATATTAAAAAATCTAACAACCAAACTTTAGCCATTCTTTTAAGTAATTAAAAAAGCGAGTAATTATAAAATCTAAAAACTCACATTATCTTAGCAATATTTATAGCTGAGATATTTTAAAGAATTTATCAAAATATATGCTAGAATCAGATTTGCAAAAATCTCTATTTAACTGCATATAATAAAAGGAAAGAACTATGAAAATTAGTCCGCGTTATATTTTGCCCAATCTTTTTACAGCGGGCAGTATATTTTTAGGCATTATGGCAATTTTTATGGCACACAAAGGTCTTGTGCAAGCGGATTCTAAAGCTTTTACAACGGCATGTTGGTATATTTTATTTTCCATGGTGCTTGACGGACTTGATGGTCGTGTAGCAAGACTTACAAATACTGCAAGTAAGTTTGGCGTAGAGTTTGATTCTTTAGCAGATATTGTCGCATTTGGTGTTGCCCCAGCAGTATTATTGTATTTTTATGTTGGATATGATTATGGACGCTATGGCATAGTTATTAGCGGTTTATTTGTGGTGCTTGGAGCTATTCGTTTAGCGCGTTTCAATATTACAACTAATGTAGAGACAAACTCGTTTATAGGTCTGCCAATTCCATCTGCTGCAGCTATTTTGTGTCTATGGATTCTAGTTGTAGAACATCATAAGGTAAGTTTCTTTGGCTATATTGAATTTTTACGCACACATCCTTATATGTTTCTTATATTTGCATTTTTCATAGCAATTCTTATGGTTAGCAATATTCGTTATCCAAGCTTTAAAAAAATGCAATGGAATCTTAGATATTTCATTATTTTGCTTATTGCACTAGCATTTGTGATAGCGCAACCCTCTTTGACACTTTGCGTGCTTTTAAGCCTATATATCCTCTATGGAGTTATAAGATGGGCTTTTATCATTCTTTTTAGAATCTTAATGAAGAAAAAAGATGATGGGAATAGCATGCGTGGTGCAGGAGAGAATAATGTCCCACACAAAGAGTAAGCTCGACCTTGCAAACGATAGCATTCCTAAACTTTTTTTAAATTATTTTATTCCAATGTTGCTTACCATGCTTGCTATGGCAAGCTATGCCACTGCTGATGGCATTTTTGTAAATAAAAAGCTTGGCGATGATGCTATGAAAGCAATAGTTGGTGTTTGGCCTGTTTTTCCTATTACTATGGCTTGCTCGCTTATGTTTTCTTTTGGCGGGGCAAGCCTTATTAGCTATTATCTTGCAAAAGGCAAAAAAAATATAGCCTGCATTGTATTTAGTAGCATTTTTTATGTGCTTTTCTTTGTGTCTTTGCTTATTGGTGGATTATGCTATGTTTATGCTGGCTTTATTGTTGATTTTTTTGTTAGGGGCTTAACTCTTGAAGTTCATAACATGGCGGTTGATTATTTACGCGGCATTTGTATTGGATTATTTGGGATTGTATTGCACCCTGTGCTTGATATTTGTGTAGTAAATGATAAACGTCCTCGTTTTGCGACATTTGCAATGTTTCTTGGTGCTGGTTCAAATATTGTTTTAAACTATCTTTTTTTATTTGTATGGGAATTTGGCATTATAGGAAGTGCTTATGCTACATCTCTTGGGCATATTATAGGCTCTGTCGTTTTATTATGGCATTACATAGAATCAAAACATAGAAATATATTGCTTTCGTTTTGGAAGCCAACCATAGCAACAAAAATGCGTAATTTCACGACTGATAAAATAGGGGATTTACATTTTGTGCCTATATTTCGCCTAAATTTTGTTATTCGCGCTATTAAATATGGCTCTCCTTATGCGGCAAGTGAGGCTAGCGTAGGCATAGTAATGTGGCTTTATAATCAAATGCTAAAGGATATAGGCGGGGAAAATGCTCTTGCTATATATAGTGCAGTTTTGTATGCGGGGTTTAATTTCTTTACTTTTTTAATTGCCCTTGCAGAATCTATTCAGCCTATTGCAAGTTTTAACTATGGTATGCGTAAATTTGTGCGTTTGCAGCAGATTCTAAGATTCTATCTTTATGTTGCATTGGCTATTGCATGCACGCTTTATATTCTCTTTTTTATAGGCGATGATTTTGTAGTTTCACTATATTTAAAAGACAAGGCATTGCAGGCACAAAGTGCAATAGCTCTCAATGTTTATTTTATTGGCTATATTTTCTTAAGTTGCAATTTGATTATTGCTTTTTATTTGCAGTCATTGCAACAAGCATTTGCATCTTTTATTGTAACGCTTTCTTATACATTTGCATTTATTGTAATATTGCTGCCTATTTCAACGCATTATTATGGACTTATTGGGGCTTGGATTGCTAATCCCATATCACAATTTTGCGCATTATGTGTAAGCCTTTTGGTCTTAAGTCGCACTACAAAAAAGCTTAAAAAATAAATTAATATCTTGCAAATACCTAACCATTGCTATTTGTTAGGTTTGGAATCCTTTTTGCTTTAATTACTAGTAAATCTATTTTGAAAGGATTTCAAATGCAAGTTTCACAGAATGTTTTACAAAAAAGATATGCAGACAATGTACATAATCAACAAGGCATTGATATTCATCATGGTTCAAGAAATCGCTATATACCGGTTCATAGTGAAGAAAATTATTTACCACAAGATGTGTTTGTAAAATCAGAATATTTGCAAAAGATTGAAGGCTTAGGCGATGCCATACAGGGAGGATTTAAAGATGCTTCAAGCTTCATGGCTATGGCAAATATATTGCGTGGTGAGAATATATTAAATAGTCAAGACTTAATTGCTGCAAATTACATTGCAAAAACAAGCACTGATATTAATTTTGAAGCATTTAATAAACTATTACGCAATGAAAGTTTAAGCATGGAAATGCGAGGACTTATCAGCCAGCTTGTAAATAAGCTTTATAATATCAACTATGTTCATGCTGGACTTATGATGGCTTCATAACAAAACTAAGGATTGTTTTATGAAACTTGGCTTTGTATTTTTGTGTTGCATGCTTTATGCAAACGCACAGATACAAAATATTCCACTACCAAATCTCAAAAAAGCTACAAATTACACTCTATATAAAAACATTGCCTTGCAATTTGGTAAATTCCCAAAGAGAGTAAAACCAAAGCAACAAGGCATAATTGCTAGTAAAATGTCAAACCATATTTTAAAAGATTCTAAACATATTTGCACAATGCTTTTTTACTCTGCCCTAAAGGATTTACAAGAGCAAGCCCTAAATGCTGGATCTAACAAAATAGGAAATATAACAAGCTATCTTGACAATAAATCAAAGCCACTATCAAAGCATTTTCAATGCGAAATAGGGACAATTTTTAGCATTGTAACATTGCGTGCTGATATATATTAACCCATATTTTGATATATTATATCAAATTTGCTAGAATGGAATAAAGCCAAAGGAATTTTTATGAAACAATCAAATAATATAAATAGCAAGCAAGAATCAAAACAGCAAGATATTGTGCTATCTTTCCTTCGTTTCTGCTTTCGTTGGTATCGAGATTCTGAAATATTTTTTCATGTGTTAGTTGGATTGCCAAGCTATGAAAAGTATTTAGAATATCATAAGAAATATCACCCAAACTGCAAGCCCAAAACGCGTAAAGAATTTTTTATAGATTCTCAAAATAAAAGATATAGCAGAGATGGCGCAAAAAAGTGTTGCTAATATAAGGGCTTAACTAATTTTAGATTCTCTACCACTTTGGGTGGGTGCAGGGCTTGGGGGTGCATTCTAAGAATTTAGAATCTAGCCTTTTAGATTCATAAAGAAAATTCAAAAACTACTGCCCTAGATTCTAAAACCATTTCAGAATCTGCCCCTCAATCATGTGCTAGCAACCTTTAGAATCTACCACTCCCAACTCCGTCATTGCGAGCCTTAGCGTTGCTAAGGCGTGGCAATCCACAAAAAAAAGCAAATAGCACAACAAACTCCAAGCTAGATTCTAAATTCTTAGAATGCACCCCCAAGCCCTGCACCCACCCAAAGTGGTAGAGAATCTAAAATATGCTTAAAATCTGCCCTAGAATATAGAGTAACCACAGAATCTACTTTTTATTTTATGATAAAATGCTAGCAATATTATTTAAGGAAAATTTATGTTTTTAAAAAGATTCTGTATTAAAAAAAGCTTTATAAGACAGGGATTGTTTTTAGCATTTATTAGTAGTGTTTCTTTTAATACTTTAAATGCAGGTGAGCTAAAAGAGTGCGAGAGCGAAGATGATAAAAAGGTTGGCTGTATAGTTAAAAGATATTATGAAAATGGGAATCTTATAGTTGAAGCACCATTTAAAAATGGTGTGGCTGAGGGTATTGCAAAGAGTTATTACGCAAATGGGAATCTTAGTCGTGAAATACCACTTAAAAATGGTAAAAGAGAAGGCATTGAAAAATGGTATTACGAAAATGGGAATCTTAGTCGTGAAATACCATATAAAAATGGCGTGGCTGAGGGTATTGTAAGGAGTTATTATGAAAGCGGGAATCTTAGAGCTGAAGTCCTACTTAAAAATAATAAAATAGAGGGTATTGTAAAATGGTATTACGAAAATGGAAATATAGCTTCAGAAATACCATTTATGAATAGTAAAGTGCATGGCAGTGTAAAATTTTATTCTAAAAAGCTAATTTGGCAGGCTAATGCACAAAATGGAAAGTTTATAAATGGCAAATGCACTAATGGCAAGACACTCACAGAAGTGCATTTATCAAAAATAAATAGGGATATAAATGAGGGTAATGCTGATAAGGATTATTGGCTTGAAATGTGTAAGGATTAATTTTAGATTTTTTCTATTTCTTTAAATTCTTTTGCTAAGTGCTTTAGAATGCTTTTTAGTTAGAATCTTGGATAATTTATATTTAAGATAATTTTAATTTGCATTCACAAAAAGCGTTATTTAGAAGTCCTTTTTAATGAAAATACAGAAACTAAAATAAAATTAGAATCTATCGACATAGATTCTAAGTCTAATTCAAAATCTGCCCCTCAATCATGTGCTAGCAACCTTTAGAATCTACCACTCCCAACTCCGTCATTGCGAGCCTTGCAAAGCAAGGCGTGGCAATCCACAAAAAAAGCAAATAGCACAACAAACTCCAAGCTAGAATCTAAATTCTTAAAATGC
>X347_Brown_Bear__coassemble_1459_pt1 | contig 18992 bp, 14 predicted proteins | sample X347_Brown_Bear__metabat2_high_PE_010 | metagenome-assembled genome bin X347_Brown_Bear | reverse complement strand
ATCGTGGCAATCCACAGAAAAAGCAAATACAATGGTTTCTAAGCTAGAATCTAAAATCTTATCTAAATGAGCGAGTGCAAGGCTTGGGGTGCAAAATAAAAAAGATTCTAGAATATAGAAAAATTAATTAATATGCAATTAGAAAATGGTATAAATAGTTTTAATCTACCAAATGCGATAAAGTCTGCCATGCTGTGTTCTTACATTAAGATCTACTGATTCTCTTTTTGCATCGCATGCGGCAAGCATGCCTAATTCACATGCCTGCATTTGATATTGCTCATAGTCTTTTCTGCTAAGTTCTTTAGAATCCATATACGCACATGCTATTGCAAAATTCTTTTCACATGCCATTTTGCGATAAGGCAAAACATATTCTTTTTGTTTTGCAAAGCTCTCATCATTTTCATAAATTAATGAAAGTAGTAGGCAGGCAAATGAGTTGCCTTTCTCACATTGAGCTTGAGTGTGTTTTAGAATCTTATCTGCTTCTTTTGTTCTATTTTCTTTAAGATAATACTGCCGCATATACATACAGCTTAATTCATCATTAAAATAGCATCCATGTCTAACATAATTTAGAGTTTGCTTCTCATTGCGTGAAACTCCTCTAGCATCTCTACTTGCAACTGATAGCATACCGCAACTTAGCCCAATACCAGCATTACATTCTTTCTCAAAAGTAGAAAGTATAGTAGAGCATACCTCTCCATCTTCAAGATAGTAGCATTTTCCAAGTAAATTTACCTTTTGTGCTTTCTCTGTATCATTTAATATTTTTGCTTGAATGCGTGTCCATTTTATATCAGGCTTATCCACAAAGCTATGATTTGGCTTTTGTATAGAATCTTTTGTCTCTATCGCACACCCAACAAAAAATAAACATATAAGTATAAGCAATCGTCCCATTTAATTTATACCCTCATTGTTAAATTTTTAAGAAATTTTAGCAAAGAATCTACGATATTTAGTATCTTTGTAAATGTCAAAGCAAATGACCTAATTTTGCTTTTTTAATTTGCAAGTATTCTTTATTATGTTCATTTGGTTCAATAATAATGCTTGCACGTTCGCATGCTACATATTGTTTCATCTCATCAATTTTACGAGGATTGTTGGTTAAAAGGCGGATTTTTGTTAGATTAAAATGTTTAATTATTTCCCCAACTATTCCATAATCACGCGCATCTTTTGCAAATCCTAAGGCTACATTTGCCTCCACCGTATCCATGCCTTTATCTTGCAAATTATAGGCATTAATTTTATTGAAAAGACCAATTCCTCTTCCTTCCTGACGCAAGTAAATAAGCATGCCATTTTCCTTATAGATTTGCTCCATGGCAAATGCAAGCTCTGGACCACAATCGCATTTCCTTGAGCCAAACACATCGCCTGTTAGGCATTCTGAATGCACACGCACAAGCGGATTGTCCCCAAGTGTATCTGTAAAAACTACAAGATGTTCTCTTGTTTCTCCATTAGGAATATACTCGCGGAATGCTTTTGTTTTAAAATTGCCAAAACGAGTTGGTAAATTAGCTTGTTGTGAAACCTCAACTTTTATATTATTCATATTTATCTCCATACTATTTTTTAAATTTAAAAACCGCAATTATAATATAAAATCTAATATTATAGCAAGATATTATTACATATATTTATACTCTTGCTTGCCTTATGTTTGTCTTGCAACTAAAGGCTTTATGCTAGCTTATTAGAATCTATAAACATGCAATTTTTTGTATTTTTAATGTTTTGCATTACTTTAATATAGCCCAATTTTTTCCAATGGATAAATTGCATACTAATGGAACATTTAATTTATAAATATTTTCCATAATATCTTTAATTTGCTTTCCAATTGTTTCTGCTAGCTCTGTTTTTACCTCAAAAATCAATTCATCATGCACTTGCAAAAGCATATTGCATGAGCCATTATGCAATGCTTCAATTTGTTTATAAATGGCATTCATGCTTAGTTTAATTAAATCAGCGGCACTACCTTGAAAAATAGTATTGACCCCTTCTCGTAAAAAGTTTGAGCGTATAAATTCAGTTGCACTCATAAAATCAAAATATCTCTTGCGTCCAAGTAAAGTTTGACTATATCCATTTTCAAGGATAGAATCTTTTTGTGATTGCAAAAAATTACCAACATTTGGAAATGTCGCAAAATAGCTTTCAATATACTTGCTTGCTTCTTGTTGCGTAATGCTTAAAGTTTGTGCTAATTTTCTTGCTCCCATACCATATATTAAGCCAAAATTAATTGATTTTGCAATGCTTCTAAGCAGGCTAAAGTCTTTATCTATTGCATTTGGAAAAAGGATTTTTGCTGTTTCTGCATGTATGTCTGCATTATTATGGAAAGATTCTAAAAGCACACTATCTTTGCTAAAATGTGCTAATAATCGCAATTCTATTTGAGAGTAATCAAGACTTAAAAGCATATATCCATCTTTACTTATAAAGCCTTTTCGTATAGATTTACCAAGCTCACTGCGAACGGGAATGTTTTGTAGATTTGGGGATTTTGAGCTTAATCTCCCAGTGTTTGTGCCTGTTTGGATAAATGAAGTATAGATTCTATTTTTATTATTTCCTAGCTTCAAAATAGGCTCAATATATGTGCTAAAAAGCTTAAAAATTTCGCGATACTCAAGTAATAATGGCACAACAGGGTGTGAATCTTTCAAGGAATTAAGCGTTTGTTCATCAGTGCTATATCCACTTTTTCCTTTGCGTTTTGTATTAAGCCCTAAGGTGTCAAATAGAGTGTCGGCTACTTGTTTTGGTGAGTTTATATTAAAAGTGCAACCCGCTTTTTCATAAATATTTTGTTGCAAATGCTGTAAAGTTTGTGAGAAAGTTGTCTTTAGATTCTGAAAATAGTTATAGTCAATAGCAATACCAGAATCTTCCATAGCACAAAGGGTTGATATAAAAGGAAACTCTAGATTATTTGCTATATCTAGCAAATGTGGCTCAATCACTTCGCTAAGATATTTGTAAAGCTGCAAGCTAGCAACAGAATCTTCTGCGGCATATTTACTTGCTATTTCAAGTTCTACATAATCAAATGTTGAATTTTTTGGCACAATATCATGAAATGCTATCATTTTGTGTTTGAAATGCTTTTGCATGAGGCTATCAAGGCTTACGCTTTGACTTGGGTCATCAAGCCATGCAAGCAACATGGAATCTTTTGGAGTATATTTTGGTTTTATGCCAAAATTATGATATGTTATATGTAGGTCAAATTTTATATTATGCCCTATTAGCTGGTGTGTGAATATGTATTCTAAGGCTTTTTTTGCGGAATATTGGCTTACTTGCTTTATTTTTGTTTGCTGTTCTAGATCTTTATTTTGTAAAATTTCTTCTTTAAATAATGTTGGTTCTTGCGATTGTATAGAAAATAGATTCTGATTATTTTGCATATCATTTGTGCGTTTAATGCCGCCATGTAAAAATGGGACATAATATCCATTCTTACCATCAAAGCAGAAACTAAACCCTACCATATCCGCATATCTCACATCTAAACCATTTGTTTCACAATCAAATGCAATTGCACTATCCTTTGGTATAGAATCTAAGATTCTAAAAAGTTCGTTTTCATTTGTGATTAAATGCGGTGTGTAGCTGAAAGTTGGCTCATTTATTTTGGCTTGATTTATTTTATTGTCTGCTTGTATAGATTGTGTTTCTTTTTGTTTTGCTCTTGGTAAAATTTTTTGCAATATTCTTTGCAATTCATAAGATTCTAGCTCATCTGTAATGGTTAGAAGAGGTGAAGTATCCCATGTATTTTTATTGCTTGTGAAATCATAAGTTTGCAATAAATCTTTTCTTAGAGTTACAAGCTCTCTGCTAATAAAAGCCTCTTCCCTATGGTCTCTAATAAGCCCTGCCATACGCTTTCCAAGCAATGTTTCAATATGCGTGTAATTATTATCTATAGCATCATATAAAGATTCTAAACTTTTAAAATGTGCTAAAATATTTTGTGCGCCTTTTGGTCCAATGCCTTTAATGCCCGGCACATTATCACTAGAATCTCCAACAATGCTTTGATACATAATAAAGTCGTCTGGCATTACACCAAACTTACTATGGCACTCTTTTTGTGTAATAGGTTGTTTTTTCGCATAATCAAAAAGCTGTATATCATTATCTATTAACTGGTATAAATCTTTGTCGTGGCTAATAATTTTTACAAAAAAACCTTCTTTTTTTGCAAGTGTAGCAAGAGTTGCAATGCAATCATCAGCCTCATATCCTTCAAGTGATAGTGTTGGTAAGCCCATTTTATTTAGCCATTCAATTGCAACGGGTAATTGCAATAGTAAATCTTGTGGAGCCTCTTTTCTATTTGCCTTATATTGTTTGTAGAGTTCTTTTCGTCTATTTGAGCCACCACCCTCAAGTGTAAAAATAATGCAAGAATTTTTATAATCCTTGTATAGATTTAAAATTAATGTTGCAAAACCTGTAAGTAGAGAAGTTGGAAAATTCTTTGAATTTTGCAATGGTGGTAAAGCATAATAACTACGGAAGAAAAAACCAAATGTATCAACAAGGACAATCTGCATACTTTTCCTTATGGTAAATATTCTTTAAAATATAAGCTTTGCTATACTAGCTTATGGATTTTGTATTGCGCGGAGATGGCATATTTATTTATAGTATCGCACAATGATAAGAGAAAATCTGCTAGAATCAACCGCCACTCATAAACTGCAAAAGCTCCAATTTATCATTTTCTTTTAAGAATACTTGAGACCATGTATCTTTTTTCACAACATTTGCATTTAATGATATTGCGACAATTTTTTCCTCTACTTGCAATTGCTTTAAAAGCTGTGCAATTGTAGTTTCATTTTCAATTTTTTCATGTTTTCCATTAATGTAGATTTGCATAAAAATCCTTTGATTATTAAATGACTTTTATTTTACATTTAGATTCTATATATAGGGTTGTAATGTGTTGTTTAAGTTTAAATGTGTTGGTTTTATTGTGTAGTAATGTTACAAAGTTATTTATATTGTAATTAAGCATAAAACACATCATAAAACTTTTGTGCTATCATTATGCCAAAGATTAGAATCTAAAGTAAAGTAGAAATGACAATTATTGATGATTTTATAGTTGAGGATAATGCTTTTTTTGTTGCAGATTCTCATTTTAAGACAGATGATATAAAGCTTATTGAATATTTTGCAAATTTTCCAAAAGGCAGGCAAATTATTTTAATGGGAGATATTTTTCACCTTCTAATTGGCAAAATACATACTAGTTGCGTTAATAATATGCAGCTTATAAAGCAGATAGCTAAATTAACTTATACAAATGAAATTATAATACTAGAAGGGAATCATGATTTTGCTTTAGCTTCTTTATGGGAAAAATATTGCGATTATAATCCTAAGAATCTTAAGATTTATGCTTACAATATGCAGCCAATTATTGCAAAAGGTGTTTCCAATGGATTATATATATTAGCACATGGTGATTTGTGGATTAATAAAAAATATGATACTTATCGCAACATGATTAATAATCCTTTTATCTTGTTTATTTTTCGCCTACTTGATAAACTAAGTTGTGGTATAATCTACAAAATAGTTGCAACACGAATAAATCAAAAATTGATTGCAGAGTTTTCGTTTTTTCGTTCAGATTCTCAATATTTTATGTCTAAAAGAATCGCAAAATACAAGTCTCGTATTATTCAAAAGTTGATAAACAGAGGCTTTGCAACAAATCAAACTCCATTTTGCATTATAGAAGGACATTATCATTTAGGGGGATATGTGATCGAAGATTGTATAACTTATAATGCTTTGCAGTCTTGTTATTTTCATAAAGATTATCTTGTTTTAAAACAAGATAGCTTTATTATAGAGGTAAGTAATGGAACAAGATAAAGTATATAAAACAAAAATTTCTTCCAATGAAATAGAATTGGTGGATTTTAGAATCAATGAGCAGGCTAATGGTGAAGTTTATGAGGGTATTTATGGAATCAATGTAGCAAAAGTGCAAGAGATTATCCAAATGCCAGAAACATTTGACTTGCCTGCTAGTCCAGATTATATTGTTGGTGTGTTTGATTTGCGTGGGATTATTATTCCGCTTGTAGATTTGGCTGTATGGTTAAATATTAAAGATAGAGAAGCAGATTTGCCACTACATAAAAAACGAGTCATTATTACAGAGTTTAATAATCTTAAAATAGGTTTTTTGGTGCATGAAGCAAAGCTTATTAGACGCATTGGTTGGGATAATGTGCAAGCAGCACAATTTAGCTCAAATAGCCATAATTTAGAACGCGGTAAAATCACAGGAACAACGCGTATAGAAGATGGCAAAACATTGCTTATACTTGACTTGGAGGGAATTGTAGATGACCTTGATTTTTATAGTGATAAGCAAGATAGAAAAGAGCTGCAAAATGTAGAGAAACGTTTCAGTGGAAATGTATTAATAGTAGATGATAGCACAATTGCCCGCTCATTACTCAAAAAGAATTTAAAAAAGATGGGATTCACTGTGATTGAAGCACATGATGGTGAAATGGCATTACAAACACTTAATGATTTATATGTGGAACAAAATGGAGATTTAACCTCTTTTATACGCTTTATTATTTCAGATATTGAAATGCCAAAAATGGATGGATTCCATTTTGCAGAAATTATTAAAAGTGATGAGAGATTCCAATCTATACCTTTTATATTTAACTCTTCTATATGCGATAAGTTTAGCGAACAAAAAGGTAGAGATATTGGAGCTGATGCCTATCTAGTTAAATTTGATGCACAAACTTTTTATGATGAGATTATAAAAATTTTGGAATGAGTAAAATATATATTTTGTTTTTTATGTTATAATGTTTCGATTATAAGGGCATGAATAGTGCTACACATGAATGTTTATTTAGAGGTGTTAAATGAATGATGATATGCAAGAAATAATGGAGGACTTTCTAATTGAAGCCTTTGAAATGGTGGAGCAACTCGACCAAGACTTAGTTGAATTAGAAAATAATCCAGAAGATTTAGATTTATTAAACAGAATTTTTAGAGTGGCACACACTATAAAAGGTTCAAGCTCATTTCTCAATTTTGATGTTTTGACACATTTAACACATAATATGGAGGATGTTCTTAACAAGGCTCGAAGAGGAGAGCTAAAAATCACTCCTGATGTAATGGATGTTATCCTTGAATCAATTGACCTTATGAAAGCACTTTTAAGTGTTATTCGCGATAATGGAACAGATGCTAATAGTGGAATTGATGTAAGTGATTGTGTAAAACGTCTGCAAGCCATATCAAAAGGCGAAGCTATTGATGAAGCGGCTTCTGAAGCTCCCGCACAATCTACAACACAAGCACAAGAAGCAACGCAAGTTGTTGCCACTCAAGATTCCACAGAAACAATAGAATCTGAAGCAGGTGTGCAAGAGGAAGAACCAGATTATGCAAATATGTCTCCAGAGGAAGTAGAAGCCGAAATCGCAAGACTTCTTGCAAAACGACAAGAAGAAGACAAGAAAAGAAGACAGGAGAAAAAGCAAGAGGAGGCACAAGCAAAAGCAGCCGCCGCAACAGAGCAGAAGGCTAGTCCAGCAGCTTCGCAGCCGACAGCAAAAGCCACACCCAAAGCAGATTCTGGTGGGCAGAAATCACCTTCAGTTGCAGTGGAGCCGACTGTTCGCGTAGATGTAAAACGTTTAGATCATCTTATGAATCTTATTGGCGAGCTTGTTTTAGGTAAAAACAGATTAATTAGAATTTATGGTGATGTTGAAGAGCGTTATGATGGAGAAAAATTCTTAGAAGAATTAAATCAAGTTGTAAGCTCGATTAGCACCGTTACAACAGATTTGCAACTTGCTGTTATGAAAACAAGAATGTTGCCTGTTGGTAAGGTATTTAGCAAATTCCCAAGAATGGTGCGTGATTTGAGCCGCGAACTTGGCAAAAATATAGACCTTATTATTAGCGGTGAAGAAACTGAACTTGACAAATCCATTGTAGAAGAGATTGGAGATCCTCTTATTCATATCATTAGAAATTCCTGTGATCATGGTATTGAAGTGCCAGATGTAAGAACGGCAAATGGTAAAAGTGAAATTGGTAAAGTTGAGCTAAAGGCATATAATGAAGGCAACCACATTGTAATTGAGATTAAAGATGATGGTAAAGGGCTTGATGCTGAAATGTTGAAAAAGAAAGCAATAGAAAAAGGCTTGATTACTGAACGTGACGCAGAAAGCATGAGCGAAAAAGAAGCATTTGGTATTATTTTTAGACCCGGCTTTTCAACTGCAGCAAGCATTACTAATGTAAGTGGTCGTGGTGTTGGTATGGATGTTGTAAAAACAAATGTTGAAAAACTAAATGGCATCATTGAAATAGATTCTGAAAAAGGTGTAGGCACAACGCAAAAGCTAAAAATACCACTTACATTGGCTATTATGCAGGCATTGCTTGTTGGTGTTCAAGAAGAGTATTATGCTATACCTCTTAGCTCCGTTTTAGAAACCGTGCGTGTATCTCAAGAAGAAATATATACAGTTGATGGCAAAAGCGTATTGAGACTACGCGATGAAGTGCTAAGTCTTGTGCGTTTGGCGGATATTTTTAAAGTAGATTCTGTTTTAGAAAGTCTTAATGAGGTATATGTCGTTATTATTGGTTTAGCGGAGCAAAAAATTGGTGTTATTGTAGATTATCTAATCGGACAAGAAGAGGTTGTTATTAAGAGTCTAGGATATTATCTTAAAGGCACAGAGGGAATTGCTGGTGCAACAGTGCGAGGTGATGGTAAGATTACACTTATAGCTGATGTAGCCGCTATGATGGATATGGCAAAAGATGTAAAAGTAAGTGTTAATAATCTGATTTCACAAAGCACAGCGGCTAAAGCTAAAAATGCACCAAGCGACTATATTGTTTTAGCTATAGATGATAGCACGACTGATAGAACAATTATGAAAAAATGCTTAAAGCCGCTAGGTGTTACTGTGCTTGAGGCTAGCAATGGATTGGAAGGTCTTGAGATTGTAAAAAGTGGCGATCACGATCTTGATGCTGTGCTTGTTGATATTGAGATGCCGCGTATGGATGGCTATACCTTTGCAAGTGAAGTTAGAAAATACAATAGATTCAAGAATCTTCCTCTAATTGCTGTAACAAGTCGCACAAGTAAAACAGATAGAATGCGTGGTGTAGAATCTGGTATGACAGAATATATTACAAAGCCATATACACCAGAGTATCTATTAAATGTTGTGAAGCGAAATATTAATTTGCATGTAGATGGAGAATAAAATGATGGATAATAAAGCACTAAAAGATGTATTTGCAAAGCAACAAAAACAAAATGTTGGCGAAGAATTGCATAGTGATTCTGAACATATTGTTCAGCTTATTGGGTTTGTTGTAGGGACAGAGGAATTTGCTGTCCCAATTTTAAATGTTAAAGAGATTATTAAGCCAATTGATTTTACACGTGTGCCTGGCACACCAAATTATGTTATGGGAGTATTTAACTTACGCGGTAATGTTTATCCTCTTATTAATCTTCGCATGAAGTTTGGAATTCCACAAACAAAACAAGACAAAGATACGCGCTATCTTGTTGTTAATCATAATGATGAAATTGCGGGTTTTGTTATTGATAAACTAACAGAAGCTATTCGTATTGATGAAAACCAAATTGACCCGATACCAGATACTTTTAATGAGCAGGAGAATTTGCTTTATGGAATTGCAAAACAGGGCGATAGATTAACAACAATCTTACGCGTTGATAATTTGTTAAAAAGAACATTTTAGTTATATTTTTTAACAAAGTTTTTGCAATAAATCTTTATTGATAATTTGTTTTATCATATTGATTTTTAATTATTATTTGTCTATTTTTGTTATAATCTATTTTTATTCCTTGTTTTCAAGGAATTTCCCATAAACCATAAATAAAAGGTTTTTATTTCTTTAGCTTGACGCATTAAGTTCATATTTATTGGGTTTCTATGGATTTACATAGGTATAAAATTTATTGAATTGTATAGTTTGTATTAGGATTTAGGCTTTTCTTGATTTGGTATTTTTTAGTCCCATGTAAGTATGAAGCAAGTATGGAGTAGGCATGAATAAAAAGCTATAATCTTTAAATCATTCTCATAATTATATGGGGTGTTAGCTCAGTTGGGAGAGCGCAACGCTGGCAGCGTTGAGGTCAGGGGTTCGAACCCCCTACACTCCACCATCTAATTTAAATCAATTTTAATACTATTTAGAATCTACAATAATCTCACTATCAGTTGTAATTTTATCACTTTTAATAGCTACCATTTTGGAATCTGAAATTCCAATTTCAACTGGTATTGCCGTTGGAATTCCATTCTCTAAAACCCACACCTCTCCTTTTGTAGCTGTGCTTGCATTTTTTGTGGTTTTGTCTCTTTTGTTTCTTGGTGGTGGTCCCATCATAAGTGGATTTGAGGATTTTTTTACTTCTTTTGGCTTATTTGCTTCTGGATTGTAGAAAATAGCAGCCACTGGCACAAGCAGTGCATCTTTTTCACTTGCTACCTTAATAAAGGCTGTTGCATTCATTCCTGGCTTTAGCAAAAGATTCTCATTATTTACATATATTGTTGTTTCATAGCTTGTGATATTATCTGTCGTTGTCGCAGCAAAATTAACTCTATCTACTTTTGCATGAAATTCTTGGTTAGGATATGCATCAACATTAAATCCCACATCTTGCCCAGATTTTACTTTACCAATATCAGATTCTGAAATATTGACAACAAGACTCATATCGCGTAAATCCTGTGCTAATTTAAACAAAGTTGGACTTGATAGACTTGCTGCAACGGTTGTGCCTACACTAATCTCTCTCTCAAGCACAATTCCATCTATTGGGCTTCTAATAATTGCATTTTGAATATCTATTTTTGCAGATTTTAGGTTTGTTGAAATTTGACTAATACTTGCTTGTTTTACTTTTACATCTGCCTTTGCGGCAAGATAGTTCATTTTGGCAGTTTGTAGTTCAAGCTTTGATGGAGAGCGACCATTTGTAGCTTCATAAAGCTTTTGTTGTTGTTCATAATTCCATTTTTGCTGTTCTAGAGTTACTTTTGAAGATTCAAGATTTGCTAGGGCAGATTGCAATTGTGCTTCATATCCATCTTTTGTTTGATTGAGTTTGTTTGGATTAATTTCTGCTAGAATCTGATTTTTTTTCACTACATCATTTACTTCGACATAAAGCTTATAAATAGTTCCTGATATTTGACTACCAATCTCTACCTCATTTGTTGGCGATAGTGTGCCTGTTGCTGAAACATTTTGTGTAATCTCGCCTTTTATTGGCTTAATTGTTGTATAAGTGGTTTTTTCAGAATCATGCAATAAATAATATAAAAGCAAAGCAAGCAATGCTATGCCTATTATTATGGCAACTAATATAATGCGTTTTTTTCTGCTTTTTGGCGTAATGGTTTCATATATTGTTTGTGTTGATGGCATATCCTTCCTTTTATAATATTATAGGCTATTTGCCTCGTCTTCTTTATCTTTTTTATTCTTATCTTTAGCCTTTGGCACTTCCATAGTTTGCAAGATTCCATCCTTTAGTTCATTTGGGTGAAAATCTCCGCCAAATGCTTTATAAAGTGCAATTACAGCTTGATTTTGACTTAAATATGCACTTGTTAATGTATTTTTTGCCTTTAAATATGTGTTTTCATATTCAAGTATAGATATAGAATCAATTAGATTTTTTTGATATCTAGATTCCATAACTTCAAATGTATCTTTATTTACTTCATAGCTTTCTTTGCTATTGTTTAGACTTTCTTGCGTAATAGCAACATATTTTGCTGCATTTTCAATTTCTGCCAATGCGGTATTTAAGGTATTTTGCAAACTATAAAATGCCTGCTTTGTGCTTTCTTTTGCAATAATATAATCTTGTGTTAGCGTTTGCCTATTTAAAAGTGGGCTAGCAAGAGATCCTGCCATTTGCCATACCATATCGCCAATACCAAGACTTGGAGAGAATAGAATCTGCCCTAAATTTCCATTTAAACTTATGCTTGGTAAAAGTGCCATTTTTTTATTATAACGTTGATATAAAGACGCATTTAATGCAAATACACTAGCCCTTACATCAGGGCGATTAAATAGCACATTATTTGGCATAGAATCTATTTGCGGAATATTTGGCATTTTAAATTCATAATCATCTAAATTAATATCAAAGCCTAGCTCATTTGCATTTAGCAATACAAGCAAAGCATTTTTATTTTGCTCTAAAGTGTATTCAAGCGACAGAGTTGTATTTTTTTGCGTTAAATAATTTTGCTTTGTGGTTGCTATGCTATCAAGCCCCACTAAACCTAATTTATACTTTTCCTCTGTTAACTTATAAATCTCTTCAAGATTATTAGTAATTTGCCTGTTTAATAGAATTGCTTTTTGAGTTTGCCTTATTGTAAAATAATAATTTGCAATATCTCCTAGCAAAATCACTTGTGCTGATTGCAAATTATATATAGATTGCAAAATCTGCTGTTTGCTTGCTAGCCTTAGTGCGTTTAGCTTGCCAAATATATCTGCCTCCCAGCTAAAAGATAAACTCATATTGGTTGTATTTTGTGTAACATTTGTTTGAATCTGCTTATAGTTATTGTCGCTATAATTGTAGTTTAAGCCCGCATTTACCTTTGGAAAAAGATTCCATGTATTTATTTTTGCTGTTGCCCTTGCTTGATTAATGCTTGATTCTAATGTGCGAATGTTGGTATTTTTTGATAAGGCTTTTTGTGCTAGTTCATTTAATGTAGCATCATCAAATAATGTATAAAAAGTGCTTTTAAAATCCTTATATTGCGTATTATCCTGTCCTTTCGTGGCTATACTTTGCAATAAATCTTTATTGGAAAATACTCTTGGTATGTGCGTTTTTGTTGCTAAATCACTTTCTTTTGGAAGTTTAGCACAGCTTATTAGACATAAAATAGTTGCTAGCATAAAAGATAATGTGATAATGCTATAAACATTTTTACATAAAGTAGCCATGATTGACAACATTATGCGTGCATAAAATATTATAAAATAAACCCGCATAGAAATACTTTCATAGTTAAAGTAAATTTAAAAATTAGTCTTAAGATTTAAAATTGCAATGTAATTATTATCAAGCATTGTTAATAAATATATGACTTATGGGTATAAAAGTTAATATTTTATTTTATTTTTATACTATTTTACACATATTAAAATACAATAGCTTTTTATATTGGTATGTCAAATAAAGTAAAAAGTAAATGGTAAAATTTATTATTTTCTAGTTATAATTGAACTAAACTACAATGACAAAAGGTTATGTAAATGAAATATCCGCAATTACTTTTTATATCTGATTGCTATAAATATACGCATGCAGCAATGTATCCAAATCATGTAGATGAGGTATATAGTCTGCTTTATTGCAGAAAGCCAAGATTGCCATTAGAATCTTTAAATGGGCATATTGTTGCATTTGGTATGAGGCAAATTATTAATAAGTTGCAAAGCTTGTATAATGAATTTATGCAATGTGATAAATCAATAGTGCAAGAAGGCTTGCAAAAACTCTACATAGATTTTATGAAACTTAATCCAGATGACAAATCTTATAAAATGCTAATTCATAAATGGCTTACATTGCCAAAAGAAATGCCGCTTACTTTTCGTGTAGTGCCAGAGGGGACATTTATTGCCAATAATACACCTATTATTTCAATCCATTGCGATGAGAGTGAGCATTGTTGGTTTGTAAATTTTATTGAGACTTATTTAAATTCTGAACTTTGGAAAACCTGCTTTGTTGCAACCCAAGCTGCGATATTTAAACGCATAGAATATGATTGTTTGGGATATTATCTTGATGAGAGTTTTAATTTTCATGATTTTGCGGCACGCGGAATGAATGGAATTATGGATTGTTATTCATCAAGCATGGGGCATATTCTATTTTTTTCGGGCACAGATTCTATTATGGCATTACAAAATATATGCGAAAACTACGGAGGCAATGTAAATATGCTAGGTTCTATCCCTGCAAGTGAGCATAGCGTTATGTGTTTGGGTGGGCAGGATAGTGAGCTTGAAACTTTTAAACACATTATGCAGCAATTTCCAAATGATATGGTATCTATTGTTTCAGACACATGGAATCTGTGGGATATTATTGAAAAGTTACGCAAGGATGAGGAAGCCTATAGGCTTATTTGTTCTCGTCCAAAGCCAATTGTTTTGCGACCTGATTCTGGTGATCCATTTTTGATTCTAACAGGTGATAAAGAATCAAATGATATACGTGCTAAAAAAGGGGTTATACGACTTATTCATGAATATTTCGGATTTGAAAAAGTGCGTATTATTTATGGAGATGCAATCACTACGCAAAGAGCTAAATCAATTTATGAATGGTGTATTAAAAATAATTACAATCCTACTGATTTTTTATGCTTGGGCGTGGGAAGCTATGCTTATAATTCTGGTATTCGTGATGATGTGGGATTGGTTACAAAAATGACATGGGCAAAGATTAATGGCAAGCCCACTCATCTTATTAAAAATCCAGTAACAGGTAATGAAAAAATGTCTCTATCAGGGCAAGTATCTCTTGACAAAGATACACGCAAGGTAACGCAATTTTTAGATAGCACTCTAGCAAATGATTTGCTAAATACAAATCTTGAAATACCAAATCTTAGCAGCATTAGAGCCTATGTTAAGTCAGAATTTTTACGAGCAATACAAGCATAATTATAAAAAGGAGTATAAATGAGAAGCATATATATTGGAAATTTACCCTATGATATAACACAGCAACAAATTCATGATTTATTTTCACAATTTGGCAATGTTATTTCAAGCAGAATGATTCTAGATAAAACAACTCAAAAATTTAAGGGCTATGCCTTTGTAGATATGGAATTAGAAAATGCAAAAACTGCAATTAGCATGCTTAATGGTGCTAGCTATAATAACAGAATCATGCGTGTCAGCATGGCAAATCCAACTAACAATCAAGACACACAAAAAGATAAAGATTAAAAGTAATTTAGAATCTAACCTATTGTGGATTGCCACGACTTAGCATTGCTAAGTCTCGCAATGACGGAGGGGATGATTCTAAATTAAACTTAGAGTCTGAAAAGATAGATTCTGATTGTCCTTTAGATTCTAAAATAGAATTTAGATTCTAACGCAGATTTTAGGCATATTTTAGATTCTCTACCACTTTGGGTGGGCGAAGGGCTTTTGGTGCATTTTAAGAATTTAGATTCTCATGCAGATTCTAAAACTATTTTAGAATCTAGATTTTTAATAGCCCAGATAGCTCACTAGATTCTATAATCTTTATGCCCAATTCTTGTGCTTTTGTGAGTTTTGAGCCAGCATTTTCTCCTGCTATGACATAATCTGTTTTTGCACTCACACTGCCTGTAACTTTTGCACCAAGAGATTCTAACTTTTCTTTAAGTTGGTCTCTGCTAAACTCAAAGCTACCAGTAATTACACAAGTCTTATTGTAAAAAATAGAATCTGTGTTTTGCGTATCTTTTATTTCTTGTATTTGCGGCTTTAATATAGCATACATTTCATCTATAAAATCTCTATTATCAATGCAAAAGTCATAAAAACTTTGTGCCATATCCTTGCCAAATCCGCTAATAGATTGCAACTCATCAACACTATAATCAAATATAGCATAGCCAAAGCCAGCAAGCCTCTTGCTAGCTACTTCACCAATATGCAAGATTCCAAGCGAGTGGATAAATCGCCAAAATTCCCTATTTTGTATGCTATCTTGAATAGCTTTTATAATATTTTGTGCCTTTTTCTGCTTGAAACCTTCAAGCTGCAATAAATCCTGTTCTTTTAAGTTGTAAATATCTTGACATTGCTTAATGTAGCCTAAATCCACTAAAAGCTCAATAATGCTACTGCCAAGCCCATCTATATTCATACATTTTTTAGAAGCAAAATGTATAAGCCTTGCTTTTATAATTGCATCGCAATTTGGGTTTGTGCAATAAATATAAATATCCTCATAATGAAGTTTATGATTACATATAGGACAATCCATTGGCTTTATAATCTTTATCTCATCGCCCTTGCGTCTTTCGTGTAAAACTTTTGTAATCTTTGGGATCACATCTCCACTTCTAACAAGCAAGCAAAAATCATTTAATCGTATATCTTTTTGCTCTATCTCCTTATAGTTGTGAAGTGTAGCTCTACTTATATATGCCCCATCAAGCAAGGTTGGCTCAAAGTTTGCCACAGGGGTAATAATGCCTGTGCGACCAACTTGTGGAACAACAGATTCTATTTTTATTGCAACTTCTGTTGCAGGGAATTTATACGCACAAGCATAACGAGGGGCTTTTTGTGTGAAACCTAGCTTATCTTGCAACTCTAAATTATCAAGCACAATTACAAATCCATCAAGCATAAATGGATAGTTGTCTCTATCTTTTAGAATCTTTTGATATTCTCTCTCAATATTTTTCGCATTTATTTTTTCTAAATATCTAAATTTATTAAAGCCAAGTTTTGGCAAAAGCATAAGAATATCATAGAATCCAAGCTCATTTTTACCGCTATATTTTTGCAATTCCTTAAGGTTATAATCCCCAATTCCCCATGCTACAAAATCAAGATTTCGTCTCTCTGTAAGTGTAGAATCTAGCTGCCTCATACTGCCTGCGGCTGCGTTTCTAGGATTTGCAAACAAGCTTTCTTTATTTTCTTCTCTCTCTTTGTTTAGATTATCAAAATTTTCCTTTGATAATACTACTTCGCCTCGTATTTCTATTGTGCCATTAAATGGTATTGTATGCGGTATGCTCTTTATTGTTTTTGCATTTTGCGTTACAAGCTCTCCAATTTCTCCATCTCCACGAGTTGTAGCACTATGTAAGATTCCATTAATATACAATAAATTAAGACTCATGCCATCATATTTTGGTGAGATACAAAAGGCTAGATTGTTTATAGAATCTATTTGTGTTTCTGTATCAAAAAGCGTTGGATTTGGTGTAGTCTTTTTAAGTCTAGCCATTGCATTTGATAGCTTTGTAAGCCACTCATCTAAATCACTTGGGTTAAAAATATCTTCTAAACTCCACATTCTTTTTTTATGCTTATTTTTACTAAAATCTTTTAGAATCTTATCGCCAACTCTTTGTGTTGGGGAATCTTTTGAGATTTTTTCTATATTATTTTCCTCATATAGCTTTACAGCCCTGTATAGCTCATCATATTCCAAATCGCTTGCAATAGGATCATCTAGCTCATAATAATGCTTTGCATAAAGATTTAGCGTTTTAATAGATTCTAAATATTCTGTGTAGTCTTTAATCTCTTGCATAATTGTCCTTAATTTTGTGTCTTTTGTATTAATACGCGTGAAAATTTTACTTTACCATTTGCATGTGGCACATAATCTTTAAGTTGTGTAATTTGATAACCGCACTCTAGCACTCCATTTAGAATCTGCCTTGCCGATACTGCAAAGGGCTTATCATAATCATTTGGTATATAACTGCGATCTACTAATAATACGCCACTATCATCATATTTTTTATACACATCTGGAATCTCATCTAGCGGCATAAATTTTAAACGACTTTTAGCAGGTCGCTCTTTTATGGGAATATTCGTAAAAAAATGCCCTGCGGCTCGCACAGGGATTCTTTTGGGATTGAGATACCAATCTACGCTATTAAATCCAGCCCACGCCTTTTTATCCGCAAGGTGTTGTATGAACCAACTATGCACACAATTTGTAATATTTGAGATAATGATAAATTTCTTTTTGCTTGCTATTAGAAACTGCCAATATTCGATACCGCGAGAAAAGGGTGGATTTGTGCAAACAATATCTGCTTCTTCGTTTAGAATCCTAAGAGATTCTGCTTCTTCAAAACCGCCATTATAACCTTTTGGTGTATTTAATAGCTCACTTGCCCCTTCTTTTGTAAAGATATAGCCTTGTGCCCCTGCGTTAAATAAATCTACCTTACCGCCATAATGAGTGCAAATAAGTTTTTTAAGTTTTAATCTGAAAAAGTGCTTTAAAAAATAAAGGGCAAAAGCCGAAGAATCTGTATAATCCCTATTGCTACCTATGGCATCATCGCAATTACAAAAGACAACTTTATCTTTCCAGATTCTAGTGGGATACATTGAGAGTTCTTTTTCTACATCTTCCATGCGTGTATAAAACTCATCATCTTTTATCCGCATAGCTTTATCAAGTAGTAATTTTCTTGTAACTCCCCTATCTTTCATGGTGGGCTTACTAGCAGGCTTTATAATTGTTTGCTTTTTTGTTTCTTTAATGTTTGACTTTGTAAGAAAGCAAGGGTGCGATTGAATAAAATCTACATACATATCAAACAAACTTTGATTAAAAAAGTAGATTTCTCGGCTACTATACTCACGCAAATGCGGAAATTGATTTTTTATATCTTGCTCGATTTGACGCATATCGCTTACTTCACAAGTAAAAAGATAGCTATATGTATTTTCAGCTGATATGCCTGTGATACTATTATACTCTTTTAGCCTCCGCTCTAAATCATTTGTAATGCCAATTTTGCATTTGCTTGGCTCTAAGCTTGATTGCACGATATATAAATATTGTTTCATATTTTTCCCTTACTTGTTTTTTGCATTTTAAAATATAGAATCTAATAATCGTCATTCTTATATGTTAGCTAAATTTTTTGCCTTTTTCAAAGTTTCAAAACAACAAATAGATTCTAATATTATAATTTGAATACAAGTATTACTTTTTTAGAAACTAAGCTAAATTTTTGCTTGTAAAAAGCTCAAAATGAAAGGCTTTTAGATTCTATGTAATTTTTAAAATCTCATACTTTTCAATCAAAATTAAATGG
>X347_Brown_Bear__coassemble_1458_pt1 | contig 19033 bp, 13 predicted proteins | sample X347_Brown_Bear__metabat2_high_PE_010 | metagenome-assembled genome bin X347_Brown_Bear | reverse complement strand
GATATGAAAGAATAGTAGAAATTGAAATTAAAAGAATTATATAAAACATTAGACTGCCTTTTTAGATTCTAAGATATAAGTTTTAAATTTAGAATCTTTGCTTCTTTGATAGAGTTTTTGCCAGAGTTTGTAATCTAGACTGCAATTACAATGGATAATTACTATATTGTTTATTGTATCACATAGCTGAATTATTCTGCCATTTAGGTTTAGAATCTTTATATACATAAATTAGAATCTAGTTTCACATAAAAAGGAAACTTGCCTATACATTGATAGTAAAATAAAAGCACATAAAAGTATTCAATTGTTTTTTAGTATAAATTCTGCTATGTCTAAGATTCTATTTGCATATCCACTTTCATTATCATACCAAGCCATTATTTTTAGCATATTGCCAACTTGCATGCTTAAGTCTTTTGCTACAATGCTGCTATATTTGCTGCCCAAAAAATCACTGCTTACACGATATTTGGTATCAAATGTGAGTATTCCCTCCATGCTGCCATACATATAAGATTCTAAAACATTATGTATATCTTGCAAATCTGTCATTTTATGTAAATGAAAGTTTAAGTCTGCCATTGATACATCAATCACAGGCACACGCACACTCTGCCCATTTATTTTGCCTTCTAGATTTGGCAAGACGCGTTTTAGACCTATGGCTGCACCTGTCGTTGTTGGAATGATATTGTTAGCTGCTGCTCGTGAGCGTCTCCTATCATTTCTATGTGCGTTATCAATTAGATTTTGGTCGTTTGTGTAGCTGTGGATTGTTGTCATTGTGCCATTAATGATTCCATAGTGTTTATCTAGTATAGCACAAATTGGAGCAATGCAATTAGTCGTGCAGGAAGCATTTGAAATTATTTTTTCACCACTATATTCTAAATGATTGACACCATAAACAAATGTTTTTGTGTCATCTTGTGGTGGAGCTGATATAATCACTTTTTTTGCACCCTTTTGTAAATGATGTTTGACAGATTCTGTCGTTAGGAATTGTCCGCTTGATTCAATTACAATATCAACCAAACCAAAATCAATATCTTTTGGATTATTATAATTGCTTAATATTATTTCTTGATTATTGATAAACAAAGTATTGCCATTTATATTAACACTATATGGTAAAGCCCCATGAACGCTATCAAATTCAATAAGATATGATAGAATCTCCCATTTTGCAATATCATTTAGGGCTTTAATTGTATGTCCTCGTTTGATTGCTTGACGCAAAATGGTGCGCCCCATTCTGCCAAGACCATTGATTCCAAGTGTCATTTTTAACCTCAAGGCTAGTGAAATTTATAAAGATTATAGCTTATTTTTTTGCTATTTACAATAATTAGATTCTATAACATTCAAATACTAATAATTGCCATCTAAAACTATCACTATCTCTTTAAGTTAGATTTTTAACTAATCGCTAAAATGCACTCATTAGAATCTGCAATGCTAGCTAATTGCAAGCATGCTTTCAAACTTGCTATTTTGCTTTTTTTGACTTATAATTTTTGGATTTTGCATGGAAGTAAATAGGCTATATTGCCTACTGCTTTAGATTTTTTATAAAATTTTTAGGGCTTGCTAAAAAAGCTTTTTAGATTCTATAATGGAAAAATATTTTATCAATAGGAAATATGAAATTTTATTATCTTAATTAGCCATAAATTTGGCAAAAATCTTTAGCTGTAAGTTAATAGCCATGCAGCAATAGCATAAATAAAATATAATATGCCATCAAGCACTTTAATTCTCCAAGAATAAATTGGAATTAACATATAAATAATAAAAAGCAAAAATCCTATTGATAAAAGCAAATAAATATTCCTCAATCCAAAGAAAATAAGGATAATATAAGTGGCACAAAAAAAGATTACATTAACAAGCAGATACTTTAATCTCAACATAACAATGCAAAAATGCAATATAAAGGTAACAAATAAAAAGCCATTTACAAAAAAAGGATTGTGAGATAAAGGGTAGGGGAATTGCAAATTAAAAATAGATACAATACCCAAATAGATTCCGCTCATACCAACTGATAGCAACAAGCTAACAAAAAGCCATGAGGTTTGCCCAGCAGTAGCACTATCCACACCGCTTTTTTCAATACTTTCTTTTAATGGAGTATAGAGTGGAATGCCACCATTTTGCTCTTTTTTCTCACTTCTTTTTTTCTTTATAGGCATGATTTTCCTTTGCTTTACTTCATGCCAAACGACACTACCTTTTTTAAACCATCGCTTACGCTCATTGAGGATTTTTTAATTTTATCTTTATGAATACGCAATAAAAGCCCAGAAGTTGGTGGAGTTAGCGGGCAAAATACCCAAAAATATTCCCCCTCTTCTTTAGTAATGAAACCAAGAAGCTCGCCCTCACCAATAGTAACATAGGCAACACCTAAATATTTATCCTTTGAGCCACCGCCAACCATATTAACTAAATCTTTAATAGTGTAATAAATATTTCCTATAATCGGTATCTTAGATACCACCCACTCGCTTATTTTGATAAAAATCGCATTTTGTCTCTTCTCAAATTTATAGCCAACATATAAGATAATAATAAACATAAAAAATATTAAAATAATGCTAACAGCAATGCTTGGCATTGTAGTGTCAAGCTCTTCATTTGCTACTCTTGTAACAAAAAAATGAACTATATCTAAAAGAAGTTTCCATGCACCCTCTAAGATTCCAAACAAAAAGAAAAGAAGCCAAATTACAATTGCGAAAGGTAAAATAACAATAATCCCTTTACCCAAAAAACGAAACAAAGCACTCATACACTTCCCTTTAAATTAAATATAAAAATACTTTGCATATATTATATGCCTTTTTTATTTGATTGATTTGTTGTTAATGTCGCCTTTAAATTCATAGAATTAAAATCAACACCAACTATTTCAATTTGTGCAATCATAGGGCAACTTACAATAGAATTTATATTGTGAATTACTACATTACAGAATCCAATTTTATTTAAAGGAATGCCATGTGCCACACCACCACGCACTTCAAGTATCAAAGCTTCATCTAAAAAAGGCAGCATACTTTGTGCATATCTCAACATTTTTAAACGTTTATAATAAGATTCTATAGAATCAAATTGAATTTCCCTATCGTTAATATGTGGCAATACGCATTTTGCTTTATAAATAATTGCTGGAAGCATATCATGATTATTTTGTAAATATGCGGTAATAATGCGATGAACAATAAGGTCGCTATAACGACGTATTGGCGAAGTAAAATGAGTATAGCAAGGGAAGCCAAGTCCAAAATGCCCTTCGTTTTGAATCATATAATTTGCCTTTGCAAAATGCCGCACAATGCAAAAATCAATTATATTTCTTTTATGTTTTTTAATTGCTTCTTTTTGTATTTCTTGCAGGCTATCAAGCATTTTTTTACGCTCTGTTTTTTGCATAATTTCTTTATTTTTATATCGAGTTTTATATGATAGGGGAGTAGCGTTAAAGTCCATTTTGGATAGCAATGCCATGAGGCGATTAAAATGGGCTTTTTGTGGATAAGAATGGTTGCGATAGATTCCATATCCAATAGTCTCTAAATAGTTTGCACTTGCTTGATTTGCAAGTAGCATTGCCTCTTCTACTAGAATATGTGATTTGTCCCTTGTTTGCAAGCTTATATTTTTAATATTTTCATCATTGTCAATTTCAATATTAAAGTCTTGCAAAATTAAATCTATTCCTTGCTTCATGCGTTTTTTATGCAACAAATATGCAAGTTGTGAAAATTCAATTAAAGAATTACACATTTCTTTATTTCGCTTGATACTTGTATTGTGGCTTGGATTCTCTAAAAATTTTGTAACTTGATTATAATTTAGAGAAGCATGAGAGCATATAACTGCTTGATATACTTGTGCGTGTAAAATAGCTGCTGTTCGTTTGTGTAATCGCAATACCCATACAAGTGCTAATCGTTTTTTCCTAGGCTTTAATGAGCAGGCATTTGAGCTAAGAGAAGGTGGTAGCATAGGGAATACTTGATTTGGGAAATACAGACTAAAAGCATTATTTTGTGCTGCTTTATCAATAGCACTATTGAATGTAACATAGCTGCTAACATCAGCTATTGCAACATAAAGCACGCCCATTTTAGAATCATAATAAATCGCATCATCATGGTCTTTTGCATTTATAGGATCGATAGTGCAAAATGGTAAATGCGTCATATCATAACGCAGGGTTGTATCAAGAGGCTTTTTTATATTTATGGGTGGAAATGGAATGCCTTGTATATCTGCTAAACTCTGTGCCATATTCCTTGCTTCACACAATACTTCTTTGCTAAATGGGGCTGGATTGTAATTTGCTACATTAAGAGATATTGTCTTGTCGTTATAGCCTTGCAATAAACTTCCTAAAACTTTGGTGATTCTATAATCTTTATCTACAAGAATTAGTGTAAAATCTGGCAATGTTTTTAATGATTTTTGCTTGTCTTTTAGTTTAATAAAAGCATTATTGTGAAGCATTTTAGCAACTACCAAATCATCTTTATTTTTTACAATAACGCAAATATATTGTGTTCTTATATTATTTTCATTTACTTCTGTTTTGTTAGTTTTCTTATTCTTTGTTTTGTTGTTTGTTTCATCATATATTTTTGCATAATCAAGATTTTTTTGAATTATAGTATGCAAGCCATGTTTATGTTGCAATTTCAGATGCATTACTTTGCGATAATCTTTTTTTGAAATTCGGCAGTAAGGTTTATAATTGCCTTTAATCCTAATTAGCATTAATTCATGTGGTTGAAATGTTTTAGAAGATTCTATTTCAACATATATAATAGTGGGTTGTGTTTTTGCAGAAGTTTTATTTTGCTCTTTTGCTTTTTTTGATGAGGTAAAGAAAGCTTCTACAAGCATAAGGCGATAAATATTGTCTTGTTTTCGACTAATTATTTCAGCTTTTACTATAATCATAGCCCTTGCCCTACGCACTAGGGCATATTTTTGCAATGGCTGTCTGCTTATAAAGCTATTGTCAAATTGCATTAAAAAATTTTCAATATTAGGTTCTTTTGGCTTAATGCTCGCTTTGCTTAAGATATATAATATTGTAAGCTTTTTTATGTATTTTTTTAATACTACTGACAACTAATGCACTCCATACTTCTATCCATAATATCATTTGTTTCTTTACTTTGCGAACGCAAATAATAAGTGGATTTTAATCCTAATTTCCATGCTAAAACATAAATGTCATGCAGCTTTTTACCACTAATAGAATCAATTTGCACAAATATATTTAAACTTTGACCTTGATCAATCCACTTTTGCCTAATAGCTGCCGCACGCACAATATCATGCTGATTTACTGAATATGCCGAAGGATAGAAGTTTATGGTTTCAAGTGTTAGATTTGGAACTACGCTTTTAATCATACCGCTTAGATTTTCTTCAAGCCATATTTGTTTATATATTGGCTCAATAGTTTGCGTTGTCCCAACAAGTATGCTAATAGAGCTTGTTGGTGCTATTGCCATAAGATAGCCATTGCGTATTCCACTTGTTTGAACTATTTCTCGCAATTCGTCCCAATTATAATGGAATCTTCTATCAATAATAGATTTTGCTTGAGTGTTTGCTTTATCTATTGGGAAAATTCCCTTACTCCAGTTTGACCCTTGATATGTAGGATATGCTCCTCTCTCTTTTGCTAGTTCTGCGCTTGCCTTAATGGCATTATAGCTTATTGCTTCCATAATGGTATCTATTGTATTGAAATGTTCGCTGCTACCCCATGCTATAAGTTTTGTGGCAAGCATTTCTGCCTCACCCATTACACCTAAGCCTACAGCTCTATTTGCCATATTTGTTACTTTTACTTTGCGACTTGGATAAAAGTTTAAATCAATTACATTATCAAGCATGCGTATAGCAATAGGAACAATTCGTTCAATATCTTCGTGGGTATGTATGCGACTAAGATTAATACTTGCAAGATTGCATACTGCTGTTTGTCCGCCCATTTGCACTCTTTGTGTGCTAAAAATTTGCTTACCATTTATTGAATCTATGCTTGTTAGTTTATTTGCTTTTTTTGTAACACCGCTATCAATTCTAACCTCGTCAGTCTCCTCAAAATAAACTTTTTCTTCATTATCAAATTCAACTTCAACACGATAATGGCTTGGCTGTGTATTTTGAAAAATCTCTGTGCAAAGATTGCTACTTCTAATAATTCCGTTATGTGAGTTTGGATTTGCCCTATTTGCATTGTCTTTGAAACAAAGAAATGGAGAACCTGTTTCAAAGTAATTATTTAGAATCTTTTTCCATATTTCTTTTGCAGACATGCTATTTACTACCATATTTGGCATTTTTTCTAGCTCTTCATAGCGTTTCTTAAACTCATATCCATAAAGATTTGTAAGCTCGCGACATTTATATGGATCAAATAAACTCCATTGTCCATCTTCTAGCACCCTATCCATAAATAAATCGCAAACCCAAAGTGCCGGGAAAAGATCATGCGTTCTCCGTCTCTCCTCGCCACTATTTTTACGCAAATCTATGAAATCCATTACATCATTATGCCATATTTCAATATAAGTTGCAATCGCACCTTTGCGTGTTCCAAGCTGATCTACTGCAATTGCAATATCATTTGTGATTTTAAGGAATGGTATAATACCTCCTGCTGCATTTTTATGTCCATCAATAAAACTACCAATAGTTCTAACTTGTGAAAAATCCCAACCAATACCACCACCATATTTACTAAGCAAAGCCATTTCTTTATAGGAATCAAAAATCCCCTCAATATTATCTGGCGTGCTACCAATATAGCATGAGCTTAATTGATGTCTTGTTGTTCTAGCATTTGCAAGTGTTGGCGTAGCACACATAACTTCGAATTTAGAAATCATATCATAGAATTTGATAGCCCATGAATTACAATCATTCTCATTTTGTGCCAAAAACATTGCAATAGCCATAAACATATGTTGTGGCAACTCAATTGGTTTTCCATCAGAATCTTTAAGCAAATATCTATCATAAAGTGTCTTAATACCCAAATAGTTAAATTGTAAATCTCTATCAGACACAATTTTTGAATTTAATAAATCCAAATCATAACGTTCTTTTAGCCCCTTTAATAGCTTTCCCTCATGTTCTCCTATTTCAAAATAGTCACGCAAATGCTTATAACCTGTAAAACCATTAACACGATGATACAAATCATAAAGAAAAAGTCGTGCAGCAACATAGGTCCAATTAGGACTTGCAACATCGATTTTATCAACAGCGGTTTTTATTAGTGTTTCTTGTATTTTTTCTGTTGTTATGCCATCGTAAAATTGCAGTTTCGCATCAACCTCAAGCTCACTTTGACTTGTGCCATCCAATCCTTCAACTGCACTTGAAGTATGCTTTTGAATCTTTGTAATATCAAGCTCTTCACTACTGCCATTCCTTTTTATAACATATTTTGTCTGCATGCAATCCCCCCTAAACAATTCTAACTATATCATCTAAGGACATACGCAGTCTTTTGCTTTGAGGCATATCTTTATAGCCAAGACATAATAGAAGTGTTACTTGCTCTTTAAAAGTATCAATTGACAAAACAGATTCTATTTCCTTTTTATCAAAGCCCTCAATCATACAGGAATCTATACCTAAAAATGCCGCATGATTCATCATTGTCGTTGCCATAATATATGCCTGATGTCCGCTCCATAAGGCAAGTTTCTCTATATCTGATATATAGCCCAATGTCTCAAGTTTTCTTTGTCCATAACGTTCATGTGAGTAATGTTTAATTTCTTCAAGCGTTTTAACGCGACGCGAAAATTTATTAAAAACATAATTTGTGTGCGGCAACATATCAACTTTAAGTGATGTGTAAATGATTGTAGCTGAAGCGTCTGTGATTTGATTTTGCCCCCAACACGCTTGTTTTACCTTTTCTTTCATAGAATCTGAATGAACTAAAATCATTCTTGTAGGCTCTAGTCCAAAAGAGCTTGGAGATAGCCTGCCAGATTCTAAAATAGCCTCAAATATATCACTAGGGATTTGTTTTGTTTTGTCAAAAATCTTACAAGCAAAGCGTGATTGCATTGCATTTAAAAAAGCATCCTGTTTCATAAAAAACCTCATTTTAATAAAATTCAAAATAAAAATAAAAGCGTATTGTATCTAATTTTTACATATAAATCAAAGTTATACATTGCTTTTAAAACTCACTCATATAAAATTCCATACTATTATGCAATATCCTAATTATTTTTTATTTAATCTAATAATGTTATATAAATAAAAATTGCAGTTTTATGAAATTTTTTTTGAAATATCATTATTGCGATATTTTGGAACTTAAAATACTATGTTAAAGTTATATCTATTGGTTATAAACACAAAAGACAAGAGATTTTGTGTTTGCAAAAGATTCTATGTTTTTAAATTTTTGTATATTTATTTTTTAGATTAAGTTTAAACTAAATAATATTTAGAATCAAACACGCAACTTTAATATTTTAGATAATAAATTTATAAAATCACTAGCATTAAAAATAATAAAAACGAATAGATATAGTTATATTATTTCAATATTTAAAAAACTATAATAAAATCAGACCTTTTATTATTTTAGTATCACAAACAGACTTTAACTGCAAAAAGGAGATTGCGTTGTATCTTGTTGTTTTGGCATACTTATTATTCTATATTGTTCCAGCAATTATTTTAGATATTCTGCAAATAAATTATATTAAATCCCGTGCATTGCAAAAGCCAATTATTTTGAATGCTAAGGACTATAACATTGCTGCAAACTATGCCATAACTCAACGCAAAATCGCATTAATTGAGCATTTATATAGCTTTATTGTATTAATATTTTGGTTGCAGTTTGGCATTATATATCTTAACCAATTTTGTAATGCACAGCCAATGAGTAGCTTTGGTTCAAATTGGCTAGTGCTTTTATGCTTTGTTGCAATACATTCGCTCTTGCACTTACCTTTTAGCATATTGCATAAATACATAGATTCTAACTATGGATTTAATAAACAAAGCATAAGAGACTTTTTACTTGATGGTGTAAAAGTTGCATGTATTGGGGGTATTTTATTAAGCATTGTTTTTGCAATATTGCTATGGGTTATGGAGACGCTTAACTCATGGTGGATAGCAGGATTTATTGTTATGTTTTCGTTTATTATACTTATGCAGTTTATTTATACAACTTTTATAGCTCCATTATTTAATAAATTCACACCTTTAAAAGATGAGGCATTAAAGCAAAGAATTCAGCTACTCATGGAAAAAAGCGGATTCCAAAATAGCGGTATTTTTGTAATTGATGCAAGCAAACGCGATGGAAGGTTAAATGCCTATTTTGCTGGATTGGGCAGCTCAAAAAGAGTTATGCTTTTTGATACTTTGCTTGATAAGATTAGTGAAGATGGAGTTATTGCAATTTTAGGGCATGAGCTTGGACATTTCAAGCATGGGGATATTATACAAAATATTATAATTAGTGGTTTCATTTTATTTGGTATATTTGCCATTATGGGGTTGTTTTTTGACTCTCTTTGTCTATATTTGGGCTTGCCATTAACAGATAGTAGTATTTTAATGCTAGCAATATTGCTTTTACCTGTTTTAACATTTTTATTTATGCCTATTCAAAGCTATTTTAGCAGAAAGGCGGAATATAGAGCTGATGCGTTTGGGGCTTCATGCGTAAGTAATAAGGCATTGAGTGAAGCATTGGTTCGTCTTGTAAATGAAAATAAGGCATTTCCACATTCACACCCTGCCTATATCTTTTTTTATTATTCTCATCCTCCGCTTTTAGAGAGATTGAGAGCACTTGGGGGGTTTTCATGATGGAGATTGATTTATTATTGCGTATTGCGATTGCATTTTTAAAGGATATGGATCTAGAAGAGTTTAAAAAACTTGTTTATGAAACGCAGTTTTTGCTTGCAGATATCAATTCTTTTGAAACTGATAAATTGCCAAAAGATTCCATTAAGCAACAAAATAGAATACGACAGCCATTTGGCACCAAAACAACAGAATTCCACATTACAAGCCCTCGATATGAAGCAGAAATACTGCTAGGTCATATTTTAAATATGACACGCGTGGAATTGCATGTAAATGGAAAAAAAGAAATATCAGATTTTGACAAACAACGTTATTTTAAATTGCTTGCTATGCGTAAAAATGGCATGCCGCTTGAATATTTAACCAATAAGGTAAGCTTTTATGATTTAGAGTTATATGTTGATAATAAGGTTCTTATTCCGCGTCCAGAAACAGAGCTTTTAGTTGAAAAGGCTTTAAAGCTTATTAATACATATAATATTACGCATTTTATTGAAGTTGGTGTTGGCAGTGGTGCAATAACTGCTGCTTTGCTTATGAATACTAAAGAAACATGTGCGGTAGCAACTGATATTAGCAAAGAAGCTTTAAATATCGCACAGCATAATATAGAACAGCATGGCTTAGAAAATCGTTGTGAATTTATAGAATCTGATTTGCTAAGTTCCCCTTATCTTATTATGCGTAAGCCAATTACCCTCCTAGTTTCAAACCCACCTTACATTGCTAATGATTATCCATTAAATCAGGAAGTTCTATGTGAGCCACATATCGCACTTTTTGGGGGTCAAAAAGGAGATGAGATTCTAAAAAAACTGATTATACAAGCTAGAGCAAAACAGGTTCAGTTTCTTGTATGTGAAATAGGCTATGATCAGAAAGAAAGTATGCAGGAAACTCTCTTGGAAGCGGGTTATGAAGCAAGATTCTATCAAGATTATTCTGGTTTTGATAGAGGATTTGTAGCTAAGCTTGTGCCATAAATTATATAGGGATTATTATGAAAAAAATCAATTATTACATAAGTGCATTATTTATGATTTGTAGCATTTGTGTGCTTGTCTTTGCAAAAGATTCTATACAAAATGATAAGAAAAAGGAAGAAGCGGGTAACATTAATGCTTTGCCGTTGCATTTTGACAGCTTGGCAGACTTATTCAATCGCCTTACAGAAACTACATGGAAAATTTACACATTGCATACAAGTAGCGATTTGCAACAAAAAGAAAAGCTAGCCGAACAGAAAAAAATACTATTGCAATATTTTATAAGCAATGTCGTTGATACCAAACAACCATTAGGATTTAACATTGACAAAAATAAACAAATGGAAATTGAAATAAGTCTTAATGATTCTAGAATCCAGCACAATGCTTTTGTTATGCTAGAGAGCGAGATTGCTAAAAATAATTTATTAATAGAATCGAATCTTGCTGCACTTTTTAAAAACCTGCGAAAACAAATAGACTTTTTTTCACAACAGCAAAAAGTAATAGATATTATAAAACCAACGCTTAATACACTTAATGCTCTGCCTACTACTTTTGAGATTCCAAAAGAAATCACAGCCAAACAACACAAAGAGTTGCAATTACAAATAGAAAAATATCGCAATACTCTTGCAACTGCAATTGAGTTGGTTGCATATTTTGAGTGGCATGCAGACACTTTCATTCCCCAAAATACAATTTTGCATACTTGTATGCGTTGGACGCTGCAAGCAATAGGATATTTTATCGATGTAAATCATGATAATTTGTATATTATCAAAATAATATTATCAGTTTTATGTTTTGTGATTCTTTGGGCATGTCGTAAGTTAATTACAAATCTTGTCGTATATATCATGGATATTGTCATACATTTGACAAATCAAGATAAGGAATTGCATTTAGCCATTCAAAAGAATTTATTGCGACCAATATCTTTATTTTTATTGATATGGAGTTTGCAGGTTTGTATTGGCGTGCTTTATTACCCGCAATTACAACTAGATAAACTTGAGATATATTTTAGTATTCTCTATATTATCAATATTGCGTGGTTTATTGCTGCTTTAGTGCAAAGCTATGGCACACTTTTATTAACAAAAATTTTACAAAAAACAAATAACGAGTTTCGTAAAGAAATAATTAATCTTATACTAAAAGTTATATATTCAATTATTATTATAACTGCATGTTTATGGATTCTGAAATATTTAGGCTTTAATATATCAACTATTATTGCTTCGCTTGGATTAGGTGGTTTGGCTGTTGCCTTAGCTGTTAAGGATATATTGGCAAACTTTTTTGCTTCTGTTATGTTGCTATTTGATAATTCTTTCTCCCAAGGCGATTGGATTGAGTGTGGAAGTGTTGATGGCGTGGTTGTTGAAATTGGATTAAGACGCACAACAATCCGAACTACTGATAATGCACTATTATTTGTTCCAAACTCGGAGTTATCTGGAAAAATCATACGAAATTGGAGTCGTAGAAAATCTGGTCGTAGAATAAAAATGAGCATAGGAGTTACATATAGTGCTGATGAATCTAAATTAAAGCAATGTGTTGCTGCTATAAAACAAATGCTTATTGAACATCCAGAAATTAATATAACACCAAATTATAGTGAAGAAGAAAAGCATTTAATAACTTTGCGTAAAGATATTATTTCACTTGATGATTTCTTGGGGTATAAAAGCGGTATTTCTGTGTGTGTAGAAGCCTTAGCCGATAGCTCAATAAATATTTTAGTTGATTGTTTCACTAAAAGTATTTCAAAAAAGGATTTTTTTGAAGTGCGTGAAGATGTAATTTTTAAAATCATGGCTATTGTGCAAGAATGCAATCTAAGTTTTGCTTTCCCTAGTCAAAGCGTTTATATCGAAACATTGCCAAAATAGATTCTATATTTATTATTGCAATGAAATATCATAAAAGTAAAATTTTTTATAATTAATGCTTTATTAGATATAGATTCTATATTTAGGTAAATATTTTCTAGAAATATGGTAATTACCTAAACTTTAATTACAAATGCAATTTATTCATAATCATATTTAAATTCCTCATACATTGCAGATAAAGCCTGCCTATCAATATTATCCTTTATTTTAAATTCTGCGAGCGTATCGCAAGTATCCACAAAATCTAAAAATGCAAGCACCTTATGATATTGCGGTCGATTATTAAAGTCATGCACAAAAATTCTTATATTTGGCTTGCAATACATAATGCTAGCAAGAATACATGCCACTCTAAATCTACCATCAATAAATACCATAGAAAAGTCATCTTTTTGCTTAAAAATATCTAATGAATATTTAGGAAAACTCTCTTTTTTATCTAGCTCCAAAGGCACACCCCAATCTCCAATCCTGCCAATGTCAATATGATGAAAGCAAAGCCTTTTTGTGTGTAAATTATGCTGTATTAGATTCCATGATTTTAAATGTGCTATCCAATTGTTATCAGATTCTATGCTTGTAATATTCATATTGGAATGTAGAAGTGCTAGGAAAGTTGAGCCTCCAGAGCCAAATTCAAGATATTCGCCCCCCCCCCCCGCTAGTTTAAGGGCATTTTGAAAATATTGTTTTTCTTGATTAGACATAACTAAAGGAAAATGTTTGGGAGATAAATTGCTTTTATCTTTTGCTAATTTTTGTTTATTCTTGTAATCTCTAAATTTCAGTTTAAAAAATTTTACCATTATATTGCCTTTCAATTTTTATTTTAAATAAAGTTTTTTTTGTAAATACTTACAAGACTTCAATATCTGCTGCTATTGCGCCACTGCGTTTCATAGTTTCTAGTATTGATATAACGCTTTGTGGGCTTGCACCAAGTTTTTGCAAGGCACGCACTACGCTTGCAACCGTTGGTGTTTTGCCATTGCTGCTTAAGGTGTTTGTTTTTGGATCAAGCGTCATAGAATCTACTGCTACACTCTTATCATTTGTATCAAATTCATTGGTAATTTTTAGCGTTAAATCCCCATGAGTTAGAACTATCGGTTGGACGCTAATGCCTAATCCAGACACGATAGTCCCTGATTTTTCATCAATTACAATACGTTCTCTTGATGAATAAGGTATATCTACTTCCTGCACAAGTGCCAAAAACTCAACCATACTTAAATTACTAGGCTTATTAATCTTAATTGTGCGAGAATCTATTGCTTGTGCTGATTTGTCTCCAAATACTTCATTGATTTTATTCTGCACTTTTATTGCATTTTGAAAATCTGATTTTTTAAGGCTTAATATTGTGCTTGATTGATTGGCTAAATTATAAATTACTTCTTTTTCAATAGTTGCCCCTCCATTAATAGTCCCACTTACAAGGCTATCACCTTTACCAACACTCACAGCCCCTTGAGCTACCGCATAGATTTGCCCATCAACCGCGTTTAGCGGTGTCATTACTAGCGTTCCACCTTGCAAAGATTTTGCATCCCCTATGCTTGAAATCTTTATATCAATCTTATCTCCCTGCCTTGCAAATGGAGGGAGTGAGGCGGTTACCATTACAGCAGCCACATTCTTAGATTTAATATCATCTGATGTAACCTTTACATTCATAGTTTCTAGCATATTTGCCATAGCTTGTGCGGTAAATTTAGATCCACCTTTATCGCCTGTCCCATTTAAGCCAATTACAATGCCATATCCCATAAGCTGATTATCTCTCACACCAGCTATATTTGTTAAATCACCAATTTTCTCGGCATGGGCTATACCAAATATTGCATATAGGCAAAAAATAACATATATGTAGCATATTTTTTTTACAAACAATCTGTAAGCTTTATCCATAAAAATCCTTTTATCCATAAAAATCCTTTTATTGTATCACATTTTATTGATACTATAGCCTATCACTTTATGATTTTAAGCTTAAGCAAAAGTAATGCCATAGATTGCCTTAATTACATACGAACACTATATTTGGTAAATAAAACACCCATAAAAAATAATGTATAATTAAACTAAACTCAAACTAGAGGATATAAAAATGGATATACGAGCAAAATATATTAAATTTTTCCAAGCAAGGGGGCATAAGGTTTATGAATCTATGCCGCTTGTGCCAGATGATGCGAGCTTGCTTTTTACCAACGCTGGAATGGTGCAGTTTAAGGATATTTTCACAGGCAAGATCCCCACGCCCACGCCACCGCGCGCCACTAGCTCGCAGCTGTGTATCCGCGCTGGAGGCAAGCATAATGACCTAGAAAATGTCGGCTACACCGCGCGCCACCACACGCTGTTTGAAATGCTGGGGAACTTTAGCTTTGGTGATTACTTCAAAAAAGAGGCGATCGCGCACGCGTGGGAGTTTGTAACCGAAGTTTTGGGCTTTGATAAAAGCGTGCTGTATGTTACCATACACGAAAGCGATGATGAAGCCTACGAGCTGTGGTGCGCGCACATAGAGCCTAGCCGCATTAAGAGGATGGGCGATAAGGATAATTTCTGGCAGATGGGCGACACGGGACCTTGCGGACCTTGCAGCGAGATCTATGTGGATCAGGGGGCGGAGTTTTTCCATAGTGAGGAGGATTATTTCGGCGGGGAGGGGGATAGATTCTTAGAGATATGGAATCTGGTCTTTATGCAGTATGAGCAAAAGGATGGCATCCGCACGCCCCTGCCTAAGCCCAGCATAGACACAGGTATGGGGCTAGAGCGCGTGGTGGCACTGAAAGAGGGGCGGATCAATAACTTTGATTCTAGCCTTTTTGCGCCGCTTATGAGGTGTATAGAGGGGCTGACGGGGCTGAAATATATACGCGATGATGAGACATTAGCCAATTCGTCTTTGGGTAATCATTCGCGCAATCCCTCCGCCCCGCTTCACTGCGGCGCACGACAAAGTGCGCCTCATTCGCAGGGCGAAGCGATTGCGCAAAGCAACACCGCAAATACTAGAATTGTGGGAGGTGAGATTCTAGAATCTCAAGGAAATTTAGAATCTAGTGAGGCAAAAAAGATAAAGTCTATCCAAGCAAGCTTCCGAGTCATCGCCGATCACGCGCGAAGTGTGGCATTCCTGCTCGCGCAAGGGGTGAATTTTGACAAAGAGGGGCGGGGCTATGTGCTGCGTAGGATCTTGCGCCGTGCTGTGCGGCACGGGTATTTGCTCGGGCTTAAAAGGGCATTCCTCTATGAGGTGGTGGGCGCGGTGTGTGAATCTATGGGCGCACACTATGGCTACCTCCTAGAGCGGAAAAGCGCGATACAAGAGCAGTGCAGGGCAGAAGAAGAAAGATTTTTTGAGACGATAGAGTCGGGGATGAGTCTATTCAATGCCGAGCTAGAGAAGCTCACAGAAAGGCATTCGGCTTTGAGCGATAAATCGGCGATTCTTCACTCGGATTTTCGGTTACGCACCTCTAGTGCGCGCCCTCAATCCTCGCTTGAAAGCCCCGATTTCTCATCTCAAATCTTAGAATGCCAAGATTCTAAGCTGACAGATTCTAACGCAGCTGCTCCTGCCCCCAAATCCACACAAAGCAAGCAAAGCAATACCGCAAAACAAGGCGAAGCCGCAGTTTCTTTAGTAAATACTAGAATTGTTTGCGGCGAGATTCTAGAATCTCAAGCAAATTCAGAATCTAACCTAACAGATTCTCGCGCGGAGGGATTTTGTGATGATTTTCGTGGTTTTCAAGGCGGAGGCGAGGGAGTTACCAAGGCGATAATGACCGAAGCCAACAACGCAGAAGACAGCAAGTCTAAAACGAGAGAAAACGCCAAGGATTCTAAGGTTTTTGATGAGAAATCGGGGCTTTCAAGCGAGAGTGCGAGGAGCTACCTAAGCGGTAGTGACGAAGCACGAGCGTGCAGAATCGCCGATTTATCGCAAAAAACTGAATCCTATACCTTTAGCGGGGAGGTGGCATTTAAACTTTATGATACTTACGGCTTCCCCCTAGACCTCACCCAAGATATGCTACGCGAATACGGCATAGAGCTTGATATGGCGGGCTTTGAAGCCTGTATGCAGGAGCAGAAAAATCGCGGCAAAGCCAGCTGGAAGGGCAGCGGCGATGCGCTGAAAAATGGCGATTTCAACGCGCTTGTAAGCGAGTTTGGTGCAAATGATTTTGTAGGCTATGAGTGCGTGGAGGCAAAGTCTAAGGTTCTCGCCCTGCTAGATTCTAGCTTTAAGCGCGTAGATAGGCTAGCAAGCGGGGAGGATGGCTGGGTGATGTTAGATCGCACGCCGTTTTATCCAGAGGGGGGGGGACCTGTGGGGGATAAAGGGCTTTTGCTCGCAGACGGGCATTCAGCTTGCGGCGAGGGCAATTCGTCTTTGGGTAATCATTCGCGCAATCCCTCCACTCCTGCTTCATTGCGGCGTATGTCTAATACGCCTCATTCGCAGGAGGAAGCGATTGCGCAAAGCAATACCGCAAATACTAGAATTGTGGGAGGCGAGATTCTGGAATTTCAAGGAAACACCGCTTTAGATTCTCACCCCGCGCAAATCGCCCAAGTGCTTGACACGCAGAAATTCTTTGATATGAATCTCTCGCACATTAGGGCTTGCCAGCCTATCAAAGTGGGCGACTCCCTCACCGCCAGCGTGGATTCTAGTGCGCGCGCCGAGATTAGCAAGCACCACTCCGCCACCCACCTGCTTCACTATGCCCTGCGCCAGATCCTAGGCAGCCACATCGCTCAAGCGGGCAGCCTCGTGGAAGCAAGCCGACTGCGCTTTGACTTCAGCCACCCCAAAGCCCTAAGCCAGCAGGAGATAGAAAGCATAGAAGCCCTTGTCAATGCCAAGATCGCCCAGCACTGCCCGCAAATCTGTGAGAATCTAAGCCTGCACGAGGCGAAAGCGCGCGGGGCTATGGCACTCTTTGGCGAGAAATACGGCGAGCAGGTGCGCGTCATTAGCTTTGGAGATTCTATTGAGCTGTGCGGGGGCATTCACGCGGGGAATACCGCCGAGATCGGCAGCTTCTATATCGTGAAAGAGAGTGGTGTCAGCAGCGGTGTGCGGCGCATTGAGGCGGTGTGCGGCGCAGCGGCGTATAATTATGGCAAGGTCGCGCTAGATTCTATCAAGGCGGCAAAAGAAGCCCTAAAAGCCCAAGACTTGCTAGCGGGCATAGAGAAGCTAAAAGCCCAGCTCACAGAGCTAAAAGAGCGCGCTAGCAGGGCAAAACGCAGTATAAAAAGCCTAGAAGCGCAGAATCTAGGCGGGGTAGCACTCATCGCGGTGCATTTAGATTCTGTAGAATCTAGCGAGGCAAAAGCACTTGTGGATAACGCCAAAAACGAGCATAGCCAAGTGGCAATACTGCTGATTACACAATCTAGCGGCAGGCTTGCCATAACCGCCGGGGTCAAAGGCGTGGCAGGGCTAAAAGCTGGCGCGTGGGTGAAAGCCGTAGCACAAGCACTTGGAGGCAATGGCGGGGGGAGAGATGACTTCGCCACCGCGGGGGTGAAAGAGGGCGCAGATTCTAAGCAGATTCAAAAAGCACTAGATTTGGCGAAGCAAATCGCAAGAGAAAGCTTAGAGTAGGGGAACAATATGGCAAAAGGGCGAGGTGCGATAGATTTAGCGCAAGCAGAGGATTCTATGCAAAATTGTTTGAGGGAGATTCTCAATGGAGAGAGTTTGCATATTCTAAAAAAACCATATTGCGGATAATCTTGTAGATATTATAATAACCTTGCCACCCTATAATGTAGCACATCAATATGATAGCTACAATGACGATTTAGGCTTTGAATCTTATCTTGATGTCCTGCGTGGGATTTTTAAAGAATGCTATCGCGTGCTTAAAAAAGATGGACGCATTTGTGTCAATGTGCCTTTTGCGGTAAAAAATAGGGATAGCAAGGAAGTTAAATTTTTAAGTGTTTATATCACGCAAATTTTAAATGAAATTGGTTTCAAGGAATTTGAGCTTATCACTTGGCATAAGGGAAAAGATATTAAACATTTTCAAGGGAATAATACGGCTTGGGGAAGCTGGAAAAGCCCATCTTGCCCATCTTTCAGACCATTAGGAGAGGCTGTATTAGTATTTTATAAAGAAAATAGAATTCATAAAGCTACTCAAATTACTACGGGGGGGGGGGGGGGAAGAAGCTGCCATTTAGCGCCAGCAATTCAAAGGCGGACCAAAA
>X347_Brown_Bear__coassemble_1454_pt1 | contig 19494 bp, 16 predicted proteins | sample X347_Brown_Bear__metabat2_high_PE_010 | metagenome-assembled genome bin X347_Brown_Bear | reverse complement strand
TTGAAAACCCGTTCTCCACGCCTCTTTTTCATTGTAAAACCTATATTATGTTTTTTCCTTTTCTCCTTTTTGCCTGGCAAGAATGGGGGGGAAATATTTTCCCCCCCCCCCCCCCTTATTTTATAATCTTTTAAAATAAGCTCTAAAGATGGCTCACAGCTCTCATAACCAATATAGTTTGGTATATCATTTGAGCTAAATGGATTTACACTATCAAATTCATACATAAATTTGGCTAATGCTGATCTTACATTGCTCTTACCCGTATTATTTTCACCTATAATTATAACTAAGCCACCTGCTTTATCACCTTTATAATTAACATTAAGCAACAATTCCTCTTGTTTCTCACTAAGCTTATAAGTTTCATTATCAAGCTTGCTTACACCAATATTTTTAAAATTTTTGCCAATTAATACGCGTTGCTGCGTAGTTTTACTATTGTTAGTTTCCATAACTATCTCCTCAAATATTAAATTTTAAAGTAAGTCCAAGGTTTTGATATAATTTGCAAAGCGGTTGTAAAAAAGCCCTGCCCTCATCACTCAAATTACCTTTTTCTAAAAGTCCATGACATGAATACAAATATCCAATAACATCATCAAAGCAATCAGATTCTAAAAGTATGTGTATAAAGGCATCTTTTTGCGAATTGCCCGTTAAAGATATCTTGCCATTAATGCTAGTATCTTTTGGCATTAGGATATGCTTTGCAATATACACCATAACATTATTTGAATTAATAAACCTATTTTGTGTAATATAATTAAACAAAGCAACATAGCTAGAATCTATTTTATCTAATTTCCCCTCATCATAATGTTCTATATATCCATATAATGTTGGGCGAGATATATCAAGCATCCTAGCGAGATCAATAATCTTTATATCCAAATCCCTAAGGCATTTGCGTAATGAAATATTTGTTTCCATGTTTGTCCTTTTATAATGGCAATCATAACATATTTTACATAATATGTCAAATAAAATGTAAAATTTTTTAACAAAATAAGTTATTATTTTGCATTTTTATTGAAAACATTCTATTAAATATATGTCCATAATTATCAAACACGCTAACCACAACCCCAAATAAATATACAACTAAAAGTTTTGAAAGATATTAAAAGTGGTATTTTACATTGGTAGATAAATTTTTGTTTTAATTAATTAATCTTTAGTATAAAAAGAATCATTATGTATTTTAAAGATTCCACATTAACAGAATCTACTTTTTTGTTATTATTAAGATTCTATACTGATAGAATCATTGTAGTCGTCATTGAAAGATTCTATATTATTTGGAATCTGTATTTTCTGTCATTGCGAGATTCTGTATTGTTAGAATCACTATATTTGTCATTGTGCGATATTGCACTTACAGAATCATTATAATCGTCATTGCGAGAATGCGAAGCATTCGTGGCAATCCATTTTTTAGTGCTAATTAATTTAAGCATAGCAAAATGTTTGTTAGATTCTATCCATTGATTATGGATTGCTTTGGTCGTTTCACTCCCTCGCAATGACTAGGGAAGGTTGATTCTAAAAGCTTACTAGCTCATAACAATGGTAGTAGATTCTAAAATAGTTTTAGAATCTAATTATGGATTGCTTCACAACGCTTGCAATGAATATTAACTTATCATAAGATAAAATGCAAAGCCATCAATCGTCATTGTGAGCCTTGTCGTTAGGCAAGGCGTGGCAATCCATTTGTTTAGATTCTATCGTATTAATGTTGTAGATTGCTTCACAACGCTTGCAATGACGAAAAAAAGCATTATATGGCAACAATAGTGAAAAGCTTTGTCAGCTTGCGGCTTCCTAGCAATGACACAGAAAAAACACTGCAATAGTAAAATATTAGATTGCTTCGGCTTTTTCAAAGCCTAGCTAATGACGGGGAGAAAAAGTTTCATAATGGCAGAAATAAAGGCATTACAATGACGCATTGGCTGCATTTCATTGCTAGATTCTGTATTTATAGAATCAATGCAAAACAAATTTTACGCTTTTATTGCTTCAATCAAATAAAAACTATCTAGTATAGAATAGTGAAGTAGAAAATATTATGCTTAAAAAGCTAGCATAATACTTCTTATGAAACAAGAAATATTGAAAAACAATATATAAATATAATTAGCTTAAATGATTGCGTATTTTGCAATAAATATGAAATTATGAGTTTGAGCGACTTTTTGCTATAGCTTCCTCAATCTTTTTATCTGTCTTATAATTACCAAGAGCATATACTGCCCAAATAGCAGCAGGACACCAACCAATAAGCGTTATTTGCAAAAATAGGCAAATAATTCCAGCAAATGGTCTCCCAATAGTAAAAAACACAGCAAATGGCAAAAATATAGCTAAAATTAATCTCATGAAACACCCCCATATTAACAATACTCTTAATGCTTGCAATTGTAAATAATCTGCAAGCTATAAACCAACTCCAATTAATAGCAACAATAAATATATTTACAAAAGCGAAATGCTAACACATTAATACTTAATTTTGACTTATTGCATAAGCTATATAAAACAACTTAACTATTATAAAATTAGATTCTATTAGCTAAAACAAACACTATGATTACCAAATACATAATAAATATTTTTGCCACAATAATACATAACGCATGCTTGTAACAAGTGGTTAAAAAACATATCAAAATAAACTTTTATTTTTATTATGCTTTAAGTTTTTTGTTATTATAAGTTATAATATTTGAATTTAATGGCAATTTTTGTATAGTTAAAAGGAATTCAATGCGTATTACACAAGTTTTAATGAATTTTATTCGAAGTGAATCTTTTGGTGGTATTTTTCTTGGCATTAGCACAATTATGGCTCTTTGTATCGCTAATTCTCCATTATCTCACATATATCACACTCTTTTTGAAACGCCTTTTGGTTTTAAGTTTGGCGAGCATTTTATAGGAATGGATCTAAAGATATGGGTAAATGATGTGCTTATGTCTTTTTTCTTTTTGCTTGTTGGTTTAGAGATTAAACGCGAAATGCTTTTTGGTGAGCTAAACTCATTTTCAAAAGCTGCGTTTCCAGCTATTGCTGCACTTGGCGGTATGCTTGTGCCGGGAGCAATTTATTATTCTTTAAATATTGGCACTGCCTCAAGTCATGGTTTTGGTATTCCTATGGCAACTGATATAGCCTTTGCACTTGGTGTTATGCTTATTCTTGGCAAAAGAGTTCCTATTGCTTTAAAGGTATTTTTAGTTACACTTGCAGTTGTTGATGATTTAGGGGCTATTGTTGTTATTGCTTTGTTTTATGGAGATTCTATACATTTTTTATGGCTGCTTGCTTCAATTGGTGTTGTTTTAATTTTAATTTTGTGTAATATACGCGGTATTAAGCACTTGAGCGTGTATCTTATACTTGGCGTTTTCTTGTGGTTTTTTGTCCATGCGAGCGGCATTCACGCAACAATTTCGGCAGTTATTTTAGCATTTTGCATTCCTGTAAGGGCAAAAAAAGATTTCCAAACATTCTATGAGCAAATGGGAGTATGGGCGAAAAACTATCAACCACAAAGCAAAGATGATTCTATTCTACTTGACCACAATAAACTAGAATTTGTGCAAGAAGTGCAGCAAAGTGCAATCCATACGCAAAATCCTCTATTGCGTCTAGAACATTTTTTGCAACCATGGAGTGCTTATTTTATTATGCCTTGCTTTGCCTTTGCAAATGCTGGTGTTAGCATAGAATCTAACTTTAATTTTCATATAGATCATATTTTTCTTGGTGTTTTCTTGGGATTAGTTGTAGGTAAGCCAATTGGCGTGTTCCTTGCCTCTTTTTTATGCGAAAAACTTGGCATTGCAAAACGACCCGATGGAATCTCGTGGAATTATATTTTAGGGGCTGGAATGTTGGCTGGTATTGGCTTTACAATGTCGCTTTTTGTTTCTGAACTAGCTTTTGATATACATGAGGCAAGAGAGCTGTCTAAAATAACAATACTGCTTGCTTCACTTACTTCGTGCATTATTGGAGTTATATATTTGCTTTTATCAGGAAAAACAAAAAATTAACACTTCTGTGTTAAAATATCTGTTTCATTTTTTCCATTTTTCAATACAAAGGATATTATATGGAGCAGCTTGTAAGTTTTTTGCCCTTAGCAGTTTTAATTTTAGTATTTTATTTTCTTGTTTTTCGCCCACAGCAACAGCAAAGAAAAAAGCATGCAGCTATGGTCTCTTCACTAAAAAGAGGGGATAAAATTGTTACAAATGGTGGCTTTGTGTGTGAAGTAATAAAGCAAGATGATAAGTTTATTTTTGTTATGTTAGGAGATAGTCAAGTGAAGCTAGCAAAAGAGTTTGTAGCCTATAAGGTTGATGATCTTTTGGGGGATAGTGCTAGCGAAGATTCAAAGGATGAAGCACAAACAAAAAATAAAAACGATAAAAAATAAAATTAGTGGGGTAATATAAGGCATGGCAAAGATTTACACAAATACGCAAAAGCCTTTTAATTATAGATTGCTTGCTTTTGTTTTTGCATGTTGTTTTGGTATTTTGTTTAGCATTCCTTCATTTTTTCAAGATTCTAATCAACACCCTTTCTTTAAGGATTATAAAAAAATTACACTTGGACTTGATTTGCAAGGCGGACTTAGTTTGCTACTTGATGTTGATGTAAATGAAGCAGTGCATAATAAATATAGCAGCATGTTAAGCACGATAAAATACCAAACTGATAAACGCAATATTTTTATCAATAAGCTAAAAACACAAGACAATACAATAAGTTTTATTTTGCTTGATTCTAGCAAAGAAAAAGATATAAAAGCTATACTTGACAAAATGGAAGGTGTAGCTTGGAATAAAAATGGGAATCTTTTTACAATCACACTAGATGAAGAGGCGATAAAAAAAGTGCAAAAAAATGCACTAGATCAAGCCATTTTTACCATAAGAAATCGTCTAAGTGGCTTTGGTCTCACAGAGCCAAATGTATTGAGAGAGGGCATTAATCAAATTCGTGTGGAAATGCCCGGCGCACAAAGTGATGAAGAGCAAAAGAGATTAATAAAACTTATTTCACAAAACGCACAACTAGAATTTATGGCAGTTGATGAGGATCTTGCTAGACGCATGATGAATGGAGAGATAATCACTGACGAAGAAGCTAGCAAATATGGCTCTATATTATTGCCGTATGCAGAAAATGATAATGTGAAATTGCCACTAAAGGCAATACCAATACTTGATGGAAGCTCCATTGTAAAGGCAGATTCTACAACTGACGAACAGAAAAAAGACGCCGTAAGCTTTGAACTTGATTCTAAAGGTGCTGAAATATTTGGTGATTTTACAGGCAGAAATGTAAATAAAAGGCTAGCCATTGTGCTTGATAAAAAAATTGTATCTGCACCAAGTATAAATCAACGCATTGGTGGTGGAAATGGCATTATTACCGGTAACTTTAAGAAAAAAGATACACATGACTTAGCAATTGCACTGCGTTCTGGAGCTTTGCTTGCCCCTGTTTCTGTTATAGAAAAGAGGGTTGTTGGTCCTAGCCTTGGTGCAGATTCCATACAAGCTTCTATTGTGGCTTTGATTGCTGGATTTATTTTGGTTGTAGGCTTTATGATAGCATACTACGCTATGGCTGGTGTTTTTGCCTCAATTGCACTTATTGTGAATCTCTTTTTAATTATTGCTGTTATGGCATTATTTGATGCCACTCTTACTTTACCGGGAATGGCAGGTATCGTTCTAACGGTTGGTATGGCAGTAGATGCAAATATTATTATTAATGAGCGTATTAGAGAAGGGCTTAGATCTGGAATGGGGATTATAAAATCTTTGCGTGTTGGCTATGAGAATGCCTCGCGTGCAATCTTTGATGCAAACATTACTTCTCTTATTGCCTCATTATTGCTATATATTTATGGCACAGGGGTTATAAAGGGGTTTGCAATTACAACGGGAATTGGTATATTAGCCTCAATTGTTACAGGAATCATTGGCACACACGGAATTTATTTGTGGCTTGGAAATCGCATTGAAAAAAGCAAAAACACATCATTTTGGTTTGGCATTAAACTTGATTCTAAGCAAATAGCAAAAGCAAAGCAGAAATAATTAAAGGAAAGATATGGAACTTTTTAGGCAAAATAAGATTTTTGATTTTGTTAATTGGAGTCGTTATGGTTTAGTTGCCTCTATCTTGCTAACTCTTGTTTCATTTTATCTATTTTTTGGTGTAGGATTTAATTTGGGAATTGACTTTGCTGGCGGCAGCACGGCACAGCTACAATACGCACAAAAAGAAGCCCCTATGGCAGAAATAAGAAAGCTTTTATCAGTAGATGAACGTTTTAGAGCAGCACAGGTAAGCAAGTTTGGTGCGGATAATGAAATTATCATTAAGATTCCATTCCATGAAACTTTAAAAGCAAATGAGATTGATAGCATTTTGCATACCATGCTTGCTAAAAGCGGAGATTTTACAATTAGAAAACTTGATACAGTGGGTCCAAAGGTTGGAGATGAATTGCGTAAAAGTGCAATTCTGTCGCTTGTTTTGGCAACAATAGCAATGATGGCTTATGTTAGCTTTAGGTATGAATGGCGTTTTGCTCTTGCCTCAATAATAGCACTTGTGCATGATATTGTAATTACTGCGGCTAGTGTTATTATCTTTAAAATTGACTTAAATCTTGAAGTAATAGCTGCACTGCTTACTTTACTTGGATATTCCATTAATGATACTATTATTATTTTTGACAGAATTAGGGAAAAAATGCTTGAAGGCAAAAAAATGAATGCTAATGAGATTATTAACGAAGCTATTTCAAACACTTTACCACGCACAATTCTCACATCTCTCACCATGTTTTTTGTTGTTTTGACACTTTATATTTTTGGTGGGCAAATTATTATAGGTTTCTCATTGCCAATGCTTGTTGGTGTTATATTTGGAACTTATAGCTCCATGTTTGTAGCCCCAAAACTTGCAATTTTATTTAAATTTTCTGTTGAGGCTTATTATGCAAAAGAAACTCAAAAGGCAAAAAAGCAAGAAGAAAAAAAGCGTATGCGACAGCTTTATGAGGGCGGCAGGGTATAAGTATGGCTATGTGCTAGCCTTTATTATTTAGATTGAAAGGCTATTTGCATTTGGATTTATTCTTAAAATCCTTACAAACAAAAAATGATTAAAGCTTGTAAATTGTAAAAAATGTTTATATATTTATGGTTTAAATTAATATAGACTTGTAGTGATATAGTTTCTAAATATAGTTTTAGTGCGATAAGAAACCAATTTAGAATCTAAAATAAATTTAGAATCTAATCTAGATTCTAAAAATATGGATTGCCACGATTTTGCCAATGCAAAATCTAGCTCATGACAAAACGACGATAAACCAGATTCTAAAAAAATTAGAATCTAATTCAAAAAAATTCTTAATTTGTTTTAGAATCTAGCCTTTTAGATTATAATTCAATTTCAAACTCAACCCACAATCATGAGATATCGAACAATTTTAGAATCTACTTTTCTAGTTTCAAAAGAAAAATTAGAATCTACTGCCATAGAATCTCAAGTAAATTTAGAAACTAAACTTTCAGTTTCTAAGTCTGTTTTAGAAACTATCCCCCCCTCCGTCATTGCAAGGCTAAAAAGCTAAAGCAATCCATAAAAAACACAAACGCAATTAAATCTAGAATAGATTCTGAAAAAATACATTACCAAGCATTACTTATACATGCCCCATGATTCCAAGCCAGATTCTAAATTCTCAAGCAAATTCAGAATCTACTCCCTCCGTCATTGCGAGACTTGCGTAGCAAGTCGTGGCAATCCACAATAGGTTAGAATCTAAAATCTTAGAATGCACCCCCAAGCCCTGCACCCACCCAAAGCGGCAGAGTTTCTAAATTGTGTTTTAATTTTTTAAGGATTATTTAAATAGTTTCTAATCTATAATCTAACAAAGAAATATATAGATTAAAATTTATAGCAATTTCAACTAAGATTGGAATATGTCTTATTATAAAATATTTGCCTAAATTCCATTTATTTGAAATATACTTATTTTGTTGTAGTAAAAGCCATGTAAAAAGCAAACAAAAGGAGTTTGTATTGAAGCCAATTGATTGCGTAATTATTCCAGCGCGCGGCGGAAGCAAGAGGATTGAGCATAAAAATTTACAACCCTTTTGCGGTATTCCCATGCTTGAACGCAGTATTAAACTTGCAAAAATGGTAAGCGATTATGTGATTGTTAGTAGCGATGATTTGGCAATATTAGCATTTGCAAAGCTAAAAGGAGCTTATCCACTTATGCGAGATAAGGCTTTGGCAGATGATATTACACCAACTCTACCAGTAATTATACATGCCTTATTTCCACTGCTTGATAAGGAAGCAATGGAGTTTGCGACAAAAATTAAAGAAAAAAAAGAATATTATTACAATAATATGATTGAAAATATTCCATTACAAATTTCACTACATTCAAAAGTTTTGTGTTTATATGCAACAGCAATGTTTGCAACAGAGGACATGCTTTTAGAATCTTGTGCTATGATTGATAAAAATCCGCAAGCCTCCTATATTGTCTCCATTGTTGAGCTAGCTAAGGTTTTTCGTAGTTTTACTTGCAATGATTCTGGATTTTTGGAATTTATGTTTCCGCAGTTTATTAACACTCGTTCGCAAGATTTACCAAAAGCGTTTTTTGATGCAGGGCAATTTTATCTAGGCTATACAAAAAGCTTTTTAGAAAAGATTCCATTGCTTGGGCAAAAAAGTTTAGGCATTGAACTTGAATACGCACATGATATTGATACTCCGCTTGATTTGATAATTGCAGAAAGCCTTTTCACAAGCATAAAAGGGCGAAAATGACTATACGCATATTAACAGAGCATGAAAAAGGACTAGGTTTAGGGCATGTGGCAAGATGTTACAATCTTGCACGTTCATTTGTTGAAATGGGATATAGTGTTGATTTTTTTGTGCGAGGTAATGCCCCATTTCAATCATTTATAGAAAAACAGGGCAAACTTGAAAAAGATAGCTCAAAATGCTATGTATTGGAATTGCAATGGGAAAATATAGAAAATCCCGCATTGCTTGAAAGCGATATTTGCATTATAGATAGTTATATTATAGATGATTTTACCCCATTTTTAGATTCTACAAAGATACTTGTATTGCTTGATGATTTTGGCAAGCATTTATCAAAACTTACTCAAATTATAGAATCTTCAAAAGCAAATAAAGCTACAACTACGCAAGCATTTCTACTAAATCCAAATGGATTCTATAAAACGCAAGAAATACCAAAAGATATTAGAGAGCATATCTTTTCAGGCTTGCAATATGCGTTACTTAACCCATGTTTTCATGATAAAAATTTTGAATGGCAAAACTGCTCTTGTGAATTTCTTGTATGCTTGGGAGGTGAGGATGCAAACGATATAAGTGCCACAATATTTAATCAGCTATTATCTTTTGCAAAAAGCATTGTTGTTATTGTTGGAGCAAGTTATAAAGGCAGTATGCTTAAATCTCAATATTTATGCAAAGATTCTATGCAACAGGACTTTAAACAGCCATATAGAATCTATCACAATATTACACAAACTCAAGTAGCCGCCCTTTTAGCTAATGCAAAAAATTGTATTGTATCTGGTGGGGGAATTGTATTTGAAGCATTGAAACTTTGCAAGAGGGTATTTGTAATAAATCTAGCGACAAATCAAGATATACAAATAGAAATGCTTGCTACACAGAATCTAGTTACACCCATTGCACTGCCATTGCAACAATCTTACTTCAATTACACAGAAAATGCAAATCACAATAAATTGTGTAAAGAGATTGGAATACATGTTAATGACTTTGCTTCTAAAATAGCCTTGCTAGCATTAAATCAAAATATTGCAATAGCCAAACATAAAAAAGCACAAAATTTTAGCCTAAATACCCATTGTGCCATTGATTTTTGCAATCTATCGCAAACTGAGGGCATGCGTATATTAACCTATCGAAATCACCCTTTTGTAAGAGAAAGAATGTATGGCAGTAGTATTATTAACGCACAAACTCACCATAATTTTTTGCAATCTCTGCATAGTGATGAGCATTCTAGATATTTTCTTGTGCAAGATTTAGATCCATTGCAAACAACAGAATCTACAAAAACGCATGATATAGGCGTTATTAACTTTTCAAGAATCAATCTAAAACATAGGCATGCCTATCTTGGAATCTATAAAAATCCCTTTCTAGCAGAAACTAATAAAGGATATGGACATGCACTTATGCAAATGATAAAGCACATTGGATTTAACCATTATAATTTTTATATGCTTTACCTTGAAGTAGTAGCAACCAATACCAATGCTATAAAGTTTTATGAAAAAGAAGGGTTTAGCTATCTTGGCACATTGCAAAATGGTTTTAGAATTCAGCAAAATAACTATGAATCATTTTGCGATGTATTGTTATATGGCATTCAAAATCCAAATATAGATTAAAAGATAAAACTATAAATAAGCCTCATAACAACTTTTTATTGCATTATCTTTTATTTTTAGTAATTATTTGAGATATGGATATAAAAAATTTGCATTATTAACTTAAAAAAAAGATAATAAAGCATTTTACATTTAAGGATATACAATGACTTACAAAGAAGCACATGAAATTTTTAGCCTACCATTTATGGAATTACTTTATAAAGCACACACAATCCATAGAGAATCTTTTGACCCAAATGCACTGCAAACAAGCACACTTTTAAGTGTTAAAACAGGTGCTTGCACAGAAAATTGCTCATATTGCGCTCAATCAGCACATTATAAAACAAACACACAAAAAGAAAGCATGCTAGATAAAGAGCAGATTCTAAAATACGCAAAAGCAGCTAAAGACAAAGGCAGCTCTAGATTTTGCATGGGTGCATCTGGTCGTAGCCCAAGCGACAAAGACCTTGAGGTGCTATGTGAGGTTATCGGCGAGGTAAAAAATCTTGGCATGGAAACATGTGTAACACTTGGCTTGCTTAACGAGGCACAAGCACAAAAGCTTAAAGATTCTGGACTAGATTTCTATAATCACAATATTGACACTTCAAAGGAATATTATAGCAATGTGATTACAACAAGGACTTTTGAGGATAGGCTAAATACTATTAAAAATGTAAGAGATGCGGGGCTTAAAATTTGTGTAGGCGGCATTTTAGGTATGGGGGAGAGCAATGAGGATAGAATCAACATGCTTGTATTGCTTGCCAATTTACCAACACCACCAGAATCAATTCCAATAAATCAGCTTGTAAGAATTCCCGGGACACCGCTAGAAAATGGGGAGGAGCTTGATTGCTTTGATTTTGTAAGAATTATTGCTTTAGCGCGCATTCTTATGCCAAAGTCCTATATACGATTATCAGCAGGAAGAGCTCAAATGGATGATTCTTTGCAGGCTTTATGTTTCTTTGCAGGTGCAAACTCGGTTTTTTATGGAGATAGATTGCTTACAACAGAAAATGCAGCTCCAAGTCGTGATGATATGCTTTTTGCAAGGCTTAATCTCAATAAAGAAGTATTTTTGGAAGCAAAAGCATAAAAGATATTTTATAAAATAGTTTTATCCTTTGATAAAAATTTATGGCATATATCTAGAATCATCTCTCTAAATTATATTGCTTAGTGTTTAGATAGAGTTAAATTATTATTTTAGACTTTAAAAAGGCGAAAATCTCTTTAAACTAAGCTATTTTTTTGCCAAACTTAAAGCAATAAAATTTAGAATCTAAAATAGTTTTAGAATTAACCGCTTTAGGCTTCAAGTCCCTTTTAGAATTTAGCTCAAAAAAACTCTTTTTATTTTAGAATCTAGTTTGTCGTCATGAGCTAGATTTTGCATTGGCAAAATCGTGGCAATCCATATTTTTAGAATCTAGATTAGATTCTAATTTTAATTTAGATCTAGCTTAGATTCCATTGCATTTGTTTTTTATGAAAAACTTTGGCTTTTTCAAAGACTAGCTCATGACGATATTTTAGATTCTAAAGCCATTTCGGATTTTACCCCTCCGTCATTGCGAGGCTTGCGTAGCAAGGCGTGGCAATCTATATTTTTAGAATCTAGATTAGATTCTAATTTTAATTTAGAATCTATATTTCACTAAAAAGGACTTCTAAATAACGCTTTTTAATGAATGTAAATAAAATTATCTTAAATATAAATTATCCAATATTCTAACTAACAAGCATTCTAAAGCACTTAGCAAAAAAATTTAAAGAAAATACAAAAAATCTAAAATTAATTATTACACACTTCAAGCCAAAAATCCCCTTCGATCTTACCCTCATTTATATCCTTATTTATCCTTGCTAAATGTGCGTTTGTGAGCGTCTTGCCATTAGTGCATTTGCCATTTATAAGCTTTCCATTTTGTGCATTAGCCTGCCAAATTAGCTTTTTAGAATAAAATTTTACACTACCATGCACTTTATCATTCATAAATGGTATTTCTGAAAGTATATTTCCATTCTCGTAATAATATTTTTGAATACCCTCCATTTTGCCATTTTTATATGGCGATTCAATGTTAAGATTCCCACTTTCATAATATTCTTTTCCAATGCCCTCTGCCTTGCCATTTTTAAGTGGCATTTCAACCCCAAGATTCCCGCCCTCGGAATAAATCTTTCCAACACCCTCAATCACACCATTTTTATATGGTGTTTCAATCTTAATATTCCCATTTTTATAATATTCTTTCTCTATACAACCAACCTTTTTATCCTCTTCGCTCTTACACTCTTTTAGCTCACCTGCATTTAAGGTGGTAAAAGCAACACTACTAATAAATGCTAAAAATATTCCCTGTCTTATAAAACTCTTTTTAATATAGAATCTTTTTAAAAACATAAGCTCTCCTTAAAATTAATATTGCTAGCATTTTATCATAAATAAAAAGTAGATTCTGTGATTACTCTATGTTCTAGGGCAGATTTTAAGCATATTCTAGAATCTAGCTTGGAGTTTGTTGTGTTGTTTGTGTTTTTTTATGGATTGCTTCGGCTATCGCCTCGCAATGACGGGGATGATGGAGGTGTAGATTCTAAAATTGTTCGATATCTCATGATTGCGGGTTGAGTTTGAAATTGAATTATAATCTAAAAGGATAAATTCTAAAACAAATTAAGAATTTTTTTTGAATTAGATTCTAATTTTTTTTAGAATCTGGTTTATCGTCATTTCGTCATTGCGAGGCTTGCGTAGCAAGGCGTGGCAATCCATATTTTTAGAATCTAGCTTAGATTCTAAGTTTAATTTAGAATCTAGATTAGAAACCATTGCGTTTGTGTTTTTTTATGGATTGCTTCGGCTTTTTAGCCTTGCAATGACGGAGGGGGGGGATAGTTTCTAAAATAGACTTAGAAACTGAAAGTTTAGTTTCTAAATTTACTTGAGATTATATGGCAGTAGATTCTAATTTTCTTTTGAAACTAGAAAAGTAGATTCTGAAATTAAGCCAAAAACTAAAAGGCTAGATTCTGAAACTGAAAAAGTAAATTCTGAAATTAAGCCAGAATCTAAAAAGCTAGATTCTAAAACAAAAAGAGAATTTTTAGATTAGATTTCTAGATTAATTACTAAAGAAAGCTATAAAAGCAAAAATATTTATAGGCTATAATCTTTATTAGCCTTTAAGTTTTTGCTGATCTTTTAGATAGTTAAATAGCAATTCGCTATATCCAAAACTACCGCTTAAATTTTCTGATAACTGCTCTTTAAACATAGAATTATATATATCGCTACCGGGTTGTTTTGGATATAAAGGGTTATCCAAATTTAAGGCAGTATCAAGCAGAGTTTTAATGAAAATTGCCTCAAACTTATCAGTTTGCTCGCGTAATGCCTTGTCATTTTCAAGCGTTTTTCCATCAACTTTTGCTTTTAAATCTTTTATTAATCCTGTTTCTTTTGACTGCGTTAAAGAATTTATCGCATTGCTTGTATCAAGTTTCATAACAACTCCTTCTGTATTAAATCTATTTCCTTGAAGACTAAAAATAGACAGCAAAAATAATTCCAAAACTCTAAATAGAATCATTGTAGCAAAAAAATAAAAATTAAAAAGATATAATGTAAAAATATAAATTTTGCATTATAATTTTGTAAAAGTTTGGGTTAAGGAATGAGTGAATGCTGCGAACAATAAAAACACCTATCATATTAAAAAAGTTTCTATTATTTTTATGTTGTTTATCTACTATAATACTCCCATGCAATGCACAGGCTAAAGATAATGTTACTATGCTAAAAGACTATATTGCCACAGAGTATAAACGAATCTATCCTGAGCTTACTATACAATCTATATCGCTTATAGCTCGCAATTCACTAGATCTTTATGCAATTTCAATTATCACAAAAAATTTAAGCACAACAAAAAGTGCAAATGGATATTTAACCCTGCAATATAAGCAAAATGGCAAAATCCTCCAAGATTCTATACGCTATACCATAAGCGGCTATATACAGCTATACACTGCCACAGAAAGCATAAGGGCAGGCAGCAATATAAATGAAAATAGCTTTACAAATAAAGCACAAGACTTCTCCTCATTAGCACTAATTCCTGCAAGCAAAGCAGAGATACTGCAATCAAGCGCAAAGGTATATATTCCAATAAATACGATTATTTACCGCAATAAGCTTGCTAAAAAAATGCTTGTAGCTAAAGATTCTAATGTAAAGATTATATTTAATTCCTATGGCATTGAGGCAAGTGCAAGTGGCAGGGCATTAGAGAATGGCGTTCAAGGCGATATTATTAAGGTTGAAAATCTAGAGAGCAAACGCACAATTAGCGGCGAAGTAATATCTGAAAATGTTGTGAGGATACCATAAAAGCAAAACAACAAAGGCATGATAATTACATATAAATAAAATCATTTAAGCTAGTTTATTTTTTATAGTATTGCTTAATGCCCTATTATTCTATGATGATTTATACTAGCCTATCAAGCATAATAATTTCTACTTTGCTATTAATCGTATAGAGTTGCTCCTCAATTTCTTTATTGTATGCCCCAGCATTTAAAATGACAAGTGAATTTGGAATATTTTTTAGAATCTGAGGAGAATAAACTAATAATGTCGTTCCATAAAGCCTTTTATTATGTTTGTTTTGATTGTTATCTAAAATGGCTTTTATATTTGTAGAGCATAAACCATGATAAATTAGATATTGTGAAAAAAGATGTGCGCCAAATAGATATATTGCTTTTTCTGTTTGTGCTAATTTTATGTTTAGTGCTGCAATTTGCTTATTATAATGGTTATACATATTTAAGAATAATGCTTTATTATTTTGATATTGATTTTGTAAAACAAGCTTTACTTTAAAATTCTTATCATATTTAGCATGGTAAAAAATGCTATGCTCTCCAAAGTAATGTTTTTTATGTATTTTAAAGCCATGTGCTGCAAGTAAATATTCAACTACTTTTTCAGTTAATAAAATAGTGTGTTCGAAATTTAGGGTATTTGTCCATTTATTCTCTAGCCATTTTTGCATGTTCGGGATAGAGAATAGCATTTGCCCCCCCCCCCCCCATAGTTGAAGCAATGTCAGCTAAAAAGCTATGTGGGTCATAAATGTGTTCAAATGTATGTGAATGTATAATAGTATCATAGCAGTCTTTAAGCAGTATTTCTTTTGTAAAAAAAGATTCAATATAATTAATGCGATCATCTCTATATGTTGGATTTGGCTCTACAATACTCCATTTAATCTCTTTTTGTTGCAAGCAATTTAATGCTAGCTTGCTATGCCCTCCACCTATTTCTAATACATTTTGTGGTTGTGCCTCTACTATAAAATCTGCAAATTCCGCATGATGAGAATCCCATAGATTCCCAACAGAACCCGCATCATGTCCATATTGATACAAAATATCAAGCGGGATTAGTTTTTTAAGCTGAATAACGCCGTGCTTTTTTGATATTGCAAAAGTTTGAGTTGCAATTATATCCTTAGTCTCACTATCTTGTGATATGCAACCACAAAAAATTGGATATGGATTAGATGTTAGAATCTCTAGCTCATCATCATTTGTTACAGCACATTTGTCTCTTGTAATATATGATATTTGTGGCATACTGCTCCTTTTATTTGTTATTAAAAGACGGCATTATAGCTAATAGGCGGTAAATAACAATATCAATACAAAAATCAGCTAAAAATAAATCAATTAATATTATTTCATAAAAGAATCATAATACAAAAAGTAATCCTTACTCTTTTTTGATGATAGAGAATAAGTAAGTGAGCCACCACCCTCAAAGTTTGTGCGTGTATAGAATGGAGATTTTGTAGTCTTATCTATAAGCTCATTTGGATATTTAGCTAGTCTTGCCATGTTTTGACAGCTAAAGATTCCAAGCTCTTTGCTACCTACAATAAAGACAATTCCAACACCATATTCATTACATGCTTTTGGTAATGTTTTATTTGTCGGATCATGTTTGCCTTGTGAGTTTAAAAAGCCCATTAATAAATCTGAACTTACAAACTCTATAAAAGGATATTTTTCAGATATTGCTTTATAGCTTTTTTCATTTGGAGCTATAAGAAAAGCTTTATTATTGAAACTGCGAAATATCACTTGATCCCCAACTTTTGGCTTCATATTTGGCGTGGGTAAATATGGCTGCACTAATTGAGTAAATGGCATGACTTTTGCAAAGGTCTTTGCATTTTCTACCTTTGTAATTACAACACTTGCCACAATAGCTTTATATGAAGATAAATCACGCATAATAATGCCACTTTCACCAATCTTTAAACCAAGATTTGAAAATACCACAATTTCTTCATTATTATTCTTTTGTATTTCTGTAATCTCGCTAATTTCTGGCTGTGTTATATTTTTTATAAAATCATCTTGTATTTCTTCATTTTCTGTATTTCCAAATAATATATTACTAAAGCCCATACATAGAATCATTATAAAAGCCCTTATAACATGTTTTTTATTACTTATTGATTTCATTAGTAGCTAACCTTAAAAATAGAATTAAATAGAATAGATTCATTATTAAATCGTTTTAACTAAAGCTATCATTATAACTTAAAACTTTTAGTTTTATATTTATTGGTGATTGTGGTGGCTAATTTTGCTTGAAAATTTAAGATATTATTATATTTTATGGAATGCTTAAGCAAGAGTTATTACTAATGATTAATTGAGATTTATAAATTTGATTCTATAAAAATGCTTGCATAGACAAATATTTAGCAAAAACTAAAAAAATTAGCTATAATGCCGAGTTATAAAGCAATTTTAGCTATAAATTATTCAATTTATTACACATCATTGTGGTGATTTGTGTGATGTGTTTGGGGGTTAATTAAATGTATTTTGCTAGTCAAGATTCTATAAAATTAGATTCTATGAAACCTGATTATATAAAACTTGGGGGGGGGGGTATAGTGTCGATTTTTATACGAAAAAATTGGTGGCAAAAAAGCTATAAAAAAGTATGTTTGCTATCTTTTCTGTCTTGCCTTTTTTATGGCAAAATGGAGGCAAATGGCTTTAAGATTCAAGAGCAAAGTTTAAACGCAACGGCACTTAGCTCTGCCTATGTAGCTGGTGCAAGAGGTGCTGATGCAAGTTACTATAACCCTGCTAATATGGGATTTAAAAATGATTGGGGTGAAGATAAGCATGAGTTTGAGTTTGCATTCTCGCTTATTAATATCCCCGGCTTTGACTTTCAAGTGCCTACAACAAATCAAGGCTTAAGCTCTGTTACTTATATGAAATATGATGGCATTGTGGGGACAATGAAGCATATTATGGAAGGTCTTGGCATAAAACTTATTCCAGGTAAAATAGAATTACAGCATACAACAGCAGACACTGCTATGGTAAATGGCTCAACAGGTGATACAAACTTTATGCTACCAAAGTTTTTTTATAAATCTAAAACTTATAATGGCTTTACCTTTGGGGCAAGCTTTATAGCACCAAGCGGACTTGCTATGAAGTGGAATGGGCTTGGCGGGGAATTTTTACAAGATGTATTTATTTTTTTAGTAGAGTTTGCCCCATCAGTTAGCTATACATATAGAGATAGAATCTCAGTTGGCTTTGCACCGCGTATCCTTTATGGCATGGGAAAATTTAATAATATTGTATATGTTCCATTAGGGACAGCACAGCAGCAAAATCAAAATCCAAGTGATGATACTTTACCAGAAGAATCCGTAAAACCAGAAGCAGGGAAAAATTGCACACCCTCATTCAATCCAGATATTTTACAATCACTGCCAGATGGTCTTATACCAGAGGACATGGCAGGCATGTTTGATATGATTATTGACAATCCAATTCTATATAAAATACTTGGATTGCCACCTAATGCTTCTCAACTTGATGCTATTAAAGCTATGGTAGGAAAGATTCAAACTTGCCTAGTTGGCACAGCTCAAGTTGTGCAAAAAAGTGATGGAAGTGATCTTGGCTTTGGCTATCGGGCAAGTGCTTCTGTTAGAGTGGGTGATGGGGGTATGTTTTCAGTAGTGTATAATAGTCCTGTTGCTATGAAATTTGAGGGAAAAGTTAGCGCAGATACAATTATTGGTGGTCCTGTGGGTAGCGTTAGAATGGATGCGCCACTTTTTCTATATGTAACAATGCCAGAGATTCTAACCATAGCATATAGCCATGACTTTGTATTTAAAAATAAGAATAGATTGCGACTTGAAGCGACCTATGAACGCACTTTTTGGAGTCAAGGCAGAAAGTTTGATACAGAGTTTGATTGGAGTAAGGCAGTTTTTACAGCAAGTCCGGGCAGTGTGCCAGAGAGTTTTACGCAAGAGCAGCTTATGAATATGGTAGGTTTAGCAGATTTTAGTGCAGTGGCTATGGGTAATGGTTGGGTAGATACTGATACTTTTAGGCTTGGGCTTACATATATTACAAAGCGGCTTAGGCTTATGGTTTCAGCCGCTTATGATAAAGCTCCAGTGCCACAAACTGCCATTGGGATACCAGATAGTAATGGATATATGATTGGCGTTGGTGCGAAATATAATTTCCGTGATTTTGACATGGGTGTATCTTTAAGCAACACATTTAAGGATAGCTCAAGCAGTATTTATGCTAGTGGTGGAGTAGGACAGCTACGCATTGCTACTTTTTCTCTTGGCTATCGTTGGTAAATCTTAGTCTTTTATAGGATTTGACAACTATAAGCTAAAGTATTCTTAATTTTGATATTTCATTAAATATTTTAGCGATTACATTATTTTGAAGTGAATTAGATTCTAAATTCTCAAGCAAATTCAGAATCTGCTCCCTCCGTCATGAGCTAGGGAGTGAAACGACTGAAGCAATCTATACCTATAGAATCTAGTTTTTTAGATTCCAATCTAGCTTTATAAAACTAGATTCTAAAAA
>X347_Brown_Bear__coassemble_1448_pt1 | contig 20336 bp, 26 predicted proteins | sample X347_Brown_Bear__metabat2_high_PE_010 | metagenome-assembled genome bin X347_Brown_Bear | reverse complement strand
GTTATAATTACTTTTATATTAAATTTGAAAGGATAATTATGGAAAATAGAGTTTTTACAATCGGTAAAAAGTTGGGTTGATAACTTTAGGTGCTACAATTTTATGTGCTAGCATGCAAGGTGCTACATTGCAAGAGATAGAAGCAAAGAAAAAGGCAGAGGAACAAGCAGAAAAAGAAAAAATAAGAAAACTTGAAAAAAACAAAGTTATTGCAATTCATGGTGGTAAGAATATAATTACAGAATTGGCTGATGATATACCAGAGGATAAAAAGAAAATATTGAAACAAGCAATATATTATGCAAATGTTGCAAATGGTCAATATGATAAAGAGATTTTAGGGCGAATGCTTGATGGTTTTGTATCTAATGGCAACAAATTATGTTTTTATATAATGAAACCATATGGAGATGATTATGATATTAAATGGGCGAAAGAACAAAGAGAAAAAATATTACAAGGTAAAGGTGGAGTTGAAAGGGGATATTTTGAGGGGAAATATGGCTTCATAGATTCATGCACTCTTGGTATTGTTAAAAACACTGCAATAAGTTATGAAGACACAAATAGCAAGCAATATTAAGACAAATATGGCGGAGCATTTAATCCTTTTAGTCAAAAAAGACTTAATGAAAAGAAAGCCTTTAAAAAATGGTTAAATGATGTGTTTTATCCATATATTAATAAGTTAGATGTAATAGAGGACGAAGTATCACAAGTTAAAAATAAATTAGAAGACATAAAAGAAGCAACAAAGATTAGGTAATAATAAGATACTCTCTACCTCTCAAGCCCTTTTTTATTAAGGGCATTTTCTTGCATATTTGATTTTTGTTTCTCTTTCTCTTTTTCTAATAATATTAAATGCACTTTATAATCTACTAAGGCAGTGTTATCATATTTTTCTAAATACTCATGTAAAGTGTTATTTTTATATTTATCACGCAAAGAATTACGCATAATCTATATTCCTCATTTTTCTATCAATCATATACCATTCAATGAAATCATGATAGTATTGCTGTTGCTCTAAATCTTTTTCTTGTTGTTTTAAATCATTTTCATGTTTTATAAAGAAACTATCGATTTTTGTTTGCAGTAATGTAAAATCACTTAATTGTTTATCTTTATATTGCAATGTATCATCTGTTTTAGAATCTAAATAGCTTGTAAGATTCTGAAATTCTTTGAAATAGTATTGCAATGTTTTTATGTGATGTTGATTTAATTTTGTTTCATCTTTGAAAATACTTTCATAATGCAATATCTTATCATTAATGATTTTATCAATTACAATACTATTTGTTTGCAATGTATTTTTATAATCATCAAGTAATCTTGTATCAATCATGCTATTTTTATCCATGCTATTTAAAACTTTTAGTTTCTTTATTATATCTTTTTGCGTAAATATTAATGAATTGCTTGTAGATTTTACACCTAAATGTTCTAGCAGGGCATTATCTAGTTCATTTTGCAATGAGATAGATTTAGTAATATCTAATGTATTTTTTCTTATTTCATTTTTTATATTATTGATTATATAAATTTGTTCTTTTGTTGCATAATTTTTATGCTTCAAAACAAAATCTAAATAAGCCTTTTTTGCAAGCACATTAGAATAATCATCATTGATAGTTTTTGCAAAATTATTTCTGTGTTGCATAAAATCAAATCCTAAAGTATTTATTAATTTATTCAATTTACTTAAGTCTTGTTTATATGTTTGTTGATTCTTATATGCAATTTTTATTTCTTTGTTTAATGCTCTTATAGAGTTTAGTAGGCTTTTGTATTGTTGTTGAGTTTTATAATCTAGCTTTTGATATTTGAAATAATTTTTTTCATAGTCAATTATAATTTTTAGTTGCTTTATGTATTCTTGTTTTTTAGCAATATATTCCTTTATATCAATATGTATATTATCTAGCTTATGTTCTAAAATTTCTTTTTTGTATTCAATGCTATCTTTGTCTTTGCTTATTTGAGATATTGTATCCATATAGCTATTTCTATTTTCTTTTTGTTTTGTTCTATCAATTTTTTCTAAAATATTTGTCTTTTCAAACTTATAGGCATTATGATAATTCAAATTGCCATGATAATTTAGAGAATCTGCAAAATCATCTCGCATTTCATTGAAAAAATTTTTAATACTATCTTTGTCTCTAAAGTGAAGTTTTTTGTGTGTAAGCATACTATTTTTATTAATCACTACATGTATATGTGGATTATTTTGATGTATATGCAAAACCTTTACATATTTATATTCATAAAAATGTTTTTGCAATAAATCATCAACACTTTGTTGCAAGGCATAAATATTTTCAGCATTAACTTCCTCTCTCATAGAAAAACATAAATGCCATGCTTCTTTAGAATTTTTTCTACCACTAAAATCTTTTTGCCAATCCTTTAATACTTCTTTTGCACTAACGCTCATTCCATTTTCATCAATGCTATAATCATAAGGGCTATTTCGTATAATATAGTTAATTGCATTGTAAGCACCTTTTGAATTTAAATTTGAAAGTAGTTTCACAACAGATTGTTTAGAGAATCTTTTATCTTTTTTGAGTAAGGATAAATTTGCAGGCTTAACTACTTTTTTTGGAGGCTCTTTATAGAATCTTTTTTTGATTCTAAGTTCCTCATCATCAAAAAAATCAGCTAAAACTTTTTCTACATGTTTATAAGGTTGTTGTGGCATTGTGATACATACCTCAAATATTTTCAATAATTGCAATTTTACAAAAAGAATTAAAATATACTCTATATTTTTGTAACAAAATCATCGGCAGGATAACCATTTTGTATATACAAATATAGGAGTAAATACCGCAAATAGCGGTATTTGAAACATATAATTATTTTTTACACTTTTTACAGAAAAGTATAAAAAATATTTCATTTTTTTGCAAAACAGAATTTCAAATTTTTGTTTTATGGTTGCAAAAAAATGATACAAGCAATGAAACATTATTGATACAAGTAATATTTATGATTTTGATAATACTAAATTAGAAATTGAGACTAATACAAGTAAAAATATTGTTGATACTAGCAACATTAATCACAATACAAGTAAAAAAATATAAACAAGAAAAATTCATCAATACATGCAAAAAAATATTCATACAAGAAACAATTTTTATACAAAAAACATCAAAAAAGTAATTCAAGGCTTAAAACAAACTGAATTGTATATTTTTGTTTTTTTGTTGCAATGTTTGTTTTTGCCTATTTTGCTTTGCATAAATTTAAAAAAAACTTAATTATATATTTTTTGACTTTTTACAAATTTTATAATATCTTTGCACGAAAATTTTCATATTATGGAGTTTTACATGTTGGCAAAACAATTTTTCAAAGCAAAGAATGCAATACAATGTATTTGCAAAAAAATAAATAAACTTTATTTTTCTTTTCTTTGCTTCATGCTTTATTCACCTTTTGCATTTGCAGATTTTCAAAATTTAGGCTCGCAAGTTCAAAAAGAATTAAAAACAACAGCAGGCACAGTAATGAATGTGCTTAACACTGTAATTGCAAGTGTGGGAATTGTGTATGTATGTATTGTTGGATTTATTTTTATCTTTAAGCCTGATACATTCAAAGAGAATTCTAAAATTTTAATTGGTGCGTTAGTAGCTCTTGGTGCATTGTATGGAATTACAAAAATGGGACAATCGGCATTCATATAAGAAAAGGAAATTTGCAATGATTCAAGTTGAAAATATAAGAGAAATCACAAAAAAAGATAAAGTAAGAGGTTTATCTAGAAACGCATGGGTATTGGTGCTTTTGTTTGGAGTAACAAGCTTTATTATTTTTCTTTTTTATGGACTTATTGCAACTTGCATTCTAGCAATAACATTAGCAATACTTGAATATTTTGATGATGATATATACGACATCATTGCTATTAGTTTTCAAAATTCTTTCAAAAAGGTTTATTATGCGTAATTTTTTTTTAAAAGAATTGTTTAGTGGAAACAAATTAAATCCAAAAGATAATTGCTATGATAATGTGGTAAGCAATATGCAAAAACATGCTTTGACAAATCCTGTTAGCATGAGTAAAGTAGATGATGATACTAAAACAAACAATATTGACGATACAGAAACAAATATTATTATAGATACAAGCAATAATGTTTCTAACTCTACAATACAAGAAAATATTATTGATACTAGCACAAATGAAATTAATGATACAAGTAATATTTCTAATAATACTAGTAATGCAGGAGATACAAGTATTGTTTATAATGTTGCTGATACTAGCTTAGAAATTGAAGCTAATACAAGTAATAATATTGTTGATACTAGCAACATTAACAACAATACAAGCAATGAAAATATTGATACTAATACAAGCAACACAGAACAAACAAGTAAAAATATTGTTGATACAAGAAATGCAATAGATGATACTAGTAAAAATATTATTGACACTAGCAATGCAGAGAACACAAGTCAAGTTTTTCATGCAAATTACAATAATAAGCATGAAGTTTTAGTTGATGTAAAGAAAACTAAACCAAACAAAAAAAGCAAAAAAGATATAAAGGACAAAAAATCTTTTAGAGAAACAATTACAAGCAATGTAAATAAAATGCTTGGATTTTTTGAGAATATTTTCATAAAAGAACCATTAGTATATAGTCTATCTTATGAAAATAACATTGCATGCAAACTAAATGAAAATATGCTTGTTACAAGAGATGGCAATTTATGCGTTGCAATAAAATTAGAAGGAGTAAGCTATGCAAGCGTTACGCAAGAAAGAGAAATTGATTTAGCACAAGCACGTTCACAATTTTTCAATCAATTAGATTCTAGCATTGAAGTCAATATCTTTTGTAAAAAAGAATTAATTGATTTAGAAATAAATGAATGCAAGATTAATAATAAGTATGCAGAAGCAATAATAAGAAAATGGGAACAAGGCTCAAAAGCTTTCAAGATAAGTTACTATATAATTTTTTCTACAAAGACAAAAAGAGTTACAGGCTTTTTTGAATCTAAAAAGCGTGCTTTGACAGAGGAACAAGCAGAGCTAAACAATAAAACACAATCATATAAAGACAAAGTTGCAAAACTAAATGAAGTAATTGAAAATGCAAAAGGCAGTTTAGCAGAATTCAATCCAACCATATTGCAAAGCGATGATTTGCTAAATCTCTATGCAACTTATTCTAATATGAGTGAAACAAAACTCAAATATAGCTATGATTTAATCACTGATTGCTATATGACAAGTGATGTAGAATTTAAAAAAGACTATATGATTTTTTATACAAACACAAGTGAAACAATTTATGCAAGATTTCTTAGTGTAAAAGCCTATGAAACAGAATCTGTTTCAAGTATTATTCCAACAGGCATTTTACGAGAAAATTCGGATTATTACTTTTTATTTAGTTGCGAAGCTTTGAAAAAGCAAGAAGCAATAAATAAAGTAAAAAGAGTAAGAACCTTTGCGGTAGATTTAGTGCAAAACAATTTAGATAGTTTAGTGCAATTAATGCAAAGCGATAGAGAAAACATTATGAAAATATCTCTATCCATTTTATTAATCTCTAAAGAGAGTTTAAATGATTTAAATGAAAAAACAAATAGCATGAAAGCTTTGCTAGAGAGACAAAGTTTGAGTATTGTAAAAGAAACACTTAATCAAAAACCTCTATTTTTTAGTTTTTATCCAAGCAGAAGCAACCTTAATGCTAGAAAAAGACATCAAACAAGCGGGGTATTATCGACATTATGCACTTTTGAAAATGATATTTTAGGAAGTAAGGTAAATAGGTGGGGAAAACAGCCTATCACTATATTTAAACATTTAAGTGGCAGTCCTTATTTTTTCAATTTTCATGATAGCGATTCAAATTCTAGTGTAGGACATACCCTAGTAATAGGTGGAACAGGCTATGGTAAAACCACACTTATGCAATTTTTAATACTAAATTTATTCAAATATGATATTAATATTTTTGCTATGGATAAATTAAGGGGTATGTGTGCTTTCACTGAATTTGTTGGTGGAGAATACCATGATTTAGAAAAAGGAGGTTTTAGTTTCAATCCATTTTCATTGCAAGACACAGAGGAAAATAATATGTTTTTACGCATGTGACTTTGTGAAATGGCAGGTATAAGTGATAAAGAACACGACTTGAAAGATATTGTATCAGATACTCTAAAACAATTAAGAGATACAGAAAGAAAAAACGACAATGTAATAGTAAGTTTTAATGATTTCTATGATTCTATGCGACCTCCAAATAATACAACAGCAGACATAAAAGCACAATTCAAAGAATATTCAAATAGTTTATTTGACAACAAAGATTGTGCTTTAAATTTCAATAAACAACTATCAATTCTTAATATGGACGCCATATTGAAAAATCCTAAAATATCTGCATTAAGTGCAATGTATTTATTCCATAAAATAAAAAACATTTCAAAAAATTCAAACAAAGGCTTTTTTATATGGATTGATGAGTTAAGAGATTATTTAAATGATAAAAACATGAGAGATAAAATCATTGAGATGATTGTAGAAATTAGAAAAATCAATGGTGTTATTACAATGGGACTACAAAACCTTGATTTCTTAGATGAACTATCTAATGCAAATACCTTTATTGACAATATGAGTAATTACATAATATTCCCAACAAAAGATGAGAAAACATTAGAACAACTCTACTCAAAATTATCTCTAAATGGTAGCGAGATTAACTTTTTATCACAATCAAGCAAGAATAAAAGACAAGTGCTTTTTAAACAAAAAGAAACAGGCAGTGCAATACTTGATGTTAATCTCTCACCACTTGGAAAAGACTACTTAAGAGTATTTTCAAGTAGTAGCGATGATGTCAATGAATTATTAGAGCTAAAGAAGCAATATCCTAATGAGTGGCGTGATAGATACCTAAAAGGCTTAAAGCCTGATTTATATGATATGAAAGGGAGTTAATTATGAAAAGTAAATTTTGTGTGATTGCTATTTTATGTGTTTCTTTGTTTGTAGCATGCGGAGGCAATAAAAAATTAAAACCACCAAAGAAAAGTCCATGTGCGTGTTATGATGTAAAAATAGATATGGAGAATACAAATGTATAAAAAATACTTAAGCATATTTTTTATCGTAGCCATGCTTGCAATTAGTGCTTGCAACTCTGTAAAAATGGATATGGAAAAAATAAAACCGCAAGTAGCAGATACGCCTATGCCGAATACGCAACAACTCAAAAAGGATAAATAATGGCATTTGATGATAGAGAATTGAAAAAAGACCCAAATCATATTTTTAGAACAGAAAGAAACATAAAATCCACTATGTTTTTATGGATAATCATACTTAGTGCAATTATAATATTTCTTGTTGTGGGATTTCTTGTATTACTTCCTTTGAAACAAAAAGAACCATATCTTGTATTCTTTTCAAATGCAGATACAAACTTTGTGAGAGTAGAACAAGGCAACTATGATATAAGGTCGGATGAGGCAATGCTTAAAAGCATTATTGCAACATATCTATTGAATAGAGAGACCATAAATAGAATTGATGATATAGAGAGATATGAAAAAATAAGAATACAAAGCAGTAAAGAAGTATGGGAATTATTTGAAACAATAGTAAAACAACAAGGCTCAATATATCAAGAAAAAGATGTTTATCGTAATGCTAAGATTATAAACCTATCCATTCTTAGCAGAAATGTAGCAAACATTGATTTTATCACAGAAACAAGAAGTGGCAACTCAAATAAAACTTTATTAAAAAGATATAGAGCAACTATGCAATATGACTTTATCAAGCAAGAATTAAGCTTTGATTCTGTGCCAGAGAATCCAAGTGGATTTATTGTAACAGGTTATGCCTTAACAGAAATTTTTGATGATAGACAATAGGAATAAACATGGAAACAGAAAACAAGAAAAAAGTAATAAAAAATTACTATTCATTATTATCTTTGCAACAATTCTTTATGGCATTCATTATAAAGTATATGGTGCATGGACTGAAGCAGACCAAATGAAATATGAGGAAAGACTCCAACAAGGACAAGCACAAGGGCTTGAAATGGCAAAAGAGTTAGCCAAAATTCAAGCAGATTCATTAAGAGAACAAGAATAAATCAAGCTAGAATCAAAAAAGAAAGCAGAATCTCCGCTCATGAATTCTAGCCAAAAAGATTTTACTTCAAGTCTTGTAATCAATAAAAATGAAAAGGCAAATAGCACTTCAAAAAGCATAAATAATGCAAAGCCAGCACATAAAAATGTTAGAATGCCTAATTATAACCTTAATAAAAAAGAGGGCGAAAGTCTCACTAAAGAGGAAATAGAAATGCTTGCAAATGCCTATCGTTTGCAAAATCTAAGGGCATTGCAACAAGACTTTTTCAATAAAAACTATGATGATGGCTCAAACACACTAAATGTATTAAAACCAAAAGAACACACCATTAAAATAAGAACAAGATGTGCAATGACTTCTACAATTATTATGGAAAATAAAATTGTAGGCTATATACTTGGAGATAGCATAGGATTTGAAGTCAAAGAATTACCACACATGGAAAATGCACTATCTATACGACCAAAACTTATTGGTATAGATACAAATCTTACAATTTTTACGCAAGATAAAAGAATTTATAACCTTTATGTATTTAGCACAGATTATAAAAGCAAAAATCCACCAAACTTAATTATCAATATACAAACACCATATACAAAAGAGGAAAAAGAACAATTAGAAATAGAGAAAAAGAAAGCAATAGAGCTTGATAGAAAAACATATCTTACCATTGGTAATGGCATAGATACTCTAAAAATTAAGAGAGAGGATATAGATACTAGATATATACAAAAAACAAAGAAAAAATATGCCTTTTTATTTGCAGAACAAGTATTTAGCGATAAACAATTTACATATTTTTAAATATGACAAAGAAAAAATGCCTGAAATGCCAGCGGTATGGGTAGTTGTAGATAAAAAAGATTCACCAATTGCCTCACGCATTATAGGAGATTATCTTGTTGCAGAAACAACAGCAGACAATTTCACAATACGCATAGGTGAAGCCTATGTTTGTGTAAGGAAAAAGAAATGAAAATAAAATTATTTAAAACATTTTCTTTTTCTTTTGTGCTTTGTGTAGCATTAGCACAGCAAAGTCTTGCAGAAAGTCCGCTTGCAAAAAGCCCAAGCCAAACAAACTCACAAAAGGATAATTTAGACTATTTGCTTGATGATTATAAAACTAAATTCCCTGTTAGTGATTATGTATGGCAAAAAGAAAGAAAACAACAAAATGTTTATAACTATTATAATAGGCAGAAAAAAGGCGAGGGCAAAATAAACTCATTAGGATATGACGGCTTTGGAAATCCTATATTAGTAGATTCAAGCAATAATCTAACAGACAAAGAGGGTAATCTTATATTAGATAGCAATGGCAATCCTATCAAAGTTTTAAGAGATAAAACAGGTAAGGTTACTTATGTAGATTCTAATGGCAATGCAATTGATTCTAATGGTAATCTTATCTTAGATGAGTATGGCAAAACTATTCGTGTTATAACAGATAACGAGGGCAATATTTTGCTTGTTAATTCTAAGGGTAACCTTACTAATTATAAAGGAAAAACCTTGCTAGATGAATATAATAAACCAATTTCATTAGCAAAACATCAAAAATCTTTAAAAACAGAAATGCTAAAAGAACAGCAAAGAATACAGCAAGAATTAAATAGAAAGAAGCAAACAACAAGTCCAAAAAGGCAACAAGCTACAAATAATCAAAAAACAAATAGGCACAACAATAACACAAACAAATCAAATAGCAACAAAACAACACCGCAAAATATAGATATGGAAGTGTTATTCTTAGAAGCATTTGAAGAAAAGAATCCATTGCTTGCAGAATATGGAGATGATGATTTTAATGTAAATTATGCAAATGCTATGGGATTAGGTAATGCAAGCAATGTAAATGATTATGGAAAATTATTTAGAGATTCATATTTAGGGGGCAGAGGCAATACACAAATGCAAGAGGATAGCAATGTGAAATATGGAGATTCTAGTTTTTCTAATCAAGAAAACATAGATGAAGCAACAAACGAACATAAGCTATATCGAACAATTACAGCAGGCAAGCTTATACCATGTATTTTACTTACACCAATTAATAGTGAAATTGAGGGGCTAGTATCAGCACAAGTAGAACAAGACATTTACGCACACATGGGTAGAGCAGTATTAATTCCTAGAGGAAGTAAGGTTATAGGATTCTATCAAAACGACAATGAAATAGGACAAAATAGAATCCAAATTGTATGGAGAGAGATTATTACACCACAAGGAGTAAATATCATTCTTACTAATGCAGTAGCAAGTGATAGCGAGGGATATGCAGGCGCTAAAGGACACTTAAATAATCGCTATTGGCAACGCTATGGCATGGGAATAACCATGCAAACACTAGCTAATGCGATTACTTTTGGGGTAGCTAACGCCACACAAAAAGACAATGCAAGTGCAGGCTCATCATTCTAAACAGGGCAGATTCTAGCACAAAGTCAAAGCGACATAAACAATGTATTACGACAAATCATCTCAAAACAGAATTCAATAAAGCCTATTATCCAAATAAAAGCGGGTAGTAGAATTTATATAACGCCAACAGCTCATATTTGGTTTCCAATACCAAAAAACAAAGAGACAATGGCAAAGTATTTTGATGATGAGTAATTTTAATTTTATTAAAGGAGATAGTTATGCAAGATAACAAACATACACAGGCACAAGTAAATGATATAAACACTCAAAACGAACCAACAAAAAGTTTGGAACAAAGAGAGAAAGAGTTAGAACAAAGACTTGATAAATCTACAAAAAAGATAAAAAATGCAATGATAGCTTTAAAGTTGAAAGACACGCTTACCATAAAACTAAGTGATGTAAATAGACAGATAAATAAGCATAAGACTGAATTAGAAAAGCTTTATAGCAAGAAAAAAGCGTTAGTTGAAAAGCTAGAGAAACATACAAATGATTTTTAAACATTGAAAAGGATTAGTTATGAGTAATGTAAATATAGTATTAGCACATAAATTAGAAACACTAGATAAATATCTAAGACTTGAAGCAAATGAATTAATCTTTACAAAATCATGTGAGTTTTTTGTAGATTATGGCGATAGGTGGGAGAGAATTGTAGATGAAAGTCTTGATTATGAATTTTTGAATAGCTTTTTACAACAACTTGCTACACGCAGACACCAACGCTTTAATGAAAAATATCCAAGCCTATCATGCGAATTACCACCGCCATATTTGAGATATAGAGTGCAAGCACAACATGAAAGCATTCTTTTTAATAGCGATGTATCTGTTTGTATAAGGATTCCAAGCAATAAACGCTTTGAATTAGAATCTTTCAAGCTAAGTGATAAATTAGTGCAACAAGGCTGGAATTATGATTTGATACGACAATTCATTAGAGATAAAAAGAATGTATTAGTAAGTGGAGGCACAGGCAGTGGTAAAACTTCATTTCTAAACTCTCTTATGAGCGAAATTCCAAAAGATGATAGAGTAGTAACCATTGAGGATAGTCAAGAGCTATTTATTGAAAATGAAAATAGAACACAAATTGCAATACCAAAAGAGGAGGGAATCTATACCTATACAACCGCTATTAATAATGCTATGAGACTTAGACCTGATAGATTATTTTTAGGTGAAATTGATATTAGAAATACCTTAGCATTCTTAAGAGTTAATAATAGCGGACATGAGGGCAATTTATCTACTTTACATGCAAATAGCACAGAGGATTCTATTAATGCAATTATTACTAACTCTATGTTTAGTGGCATGAATACAAGCAGAGAAGCAATGCTAGATTATATAAGAAGTGCTATTGACTTTATCATGCAAATTGCAAGAGTAAAAAAAGAGAGAGAATAATAGTAGATATTCTTAATGTAAAAGAATATTTAAAACCTAGCTTGCAATCAAATACACAGACAAATACACAAATTTATCAAAACCACGCTAATACAAAAGCAACTAGCAATACGCATGATTGGGTAAAAAGCTATTAAGGAAATAGGCATGGATAAGACTAAGGGTATTTATATAAGACTTTCAAATAATGATTTAGCTATGCTTAAAAAACAAGCACTAAGCAATAAAATATCTAAAAGCCAACTACTAAGGCTATATATTAGAAATGAAAAGGCACAAAAGCTTATTAAAACACTTAATCAAAATAATGCTATGCACTTAAAAATACTCTTAGAAATATCTCGTGTAGCAGGAAATATAAATCAAATTGCATATCATCTAAATAGTGAGAAAATAGAAAAGAAAGAAGCCTTTGAATTATTTTTAAAAGAAGCAGAAAATACAAAAAATATTTTTGCTTTTTTTAAAAATGAATCAAAAAAACATGTAAAAGATATGTCAGAAATAATTATGTAGGGGTATAGCTATGCAACAAGAAAAATCAATCATACAAACCTTTTTCAAAGGCATATTAATTATTCTAGTATCTATACTCATGAGTATAGTAACTTATTATGTAACAAACGCATGGATATTTGATATTAATATATTTGACTACAAACAAAACTATGAAAATTTTATTATTACCATAGATAATATAGGTAGCCCATATTTAAAGTTAAAAGCTTATTATCCATTAGCATATAGTCTTACACCTTTTGCATGTTGTATTGTTTATTGGCTTTTATCTAATGAGAAAATCAAAAATAGTTATGGTAATGCAAGATTTGCAAAAGAAAAAGATTTTAAAGAAATGGGATTTAACTTAGAATCTAAAGGCGTGCAATTAGCATGTCTTGTAAAAGGAAAAAAGCGTATTCCTATATCCACACAAAAGCCCTTAGCTATTCTTATTGTAGCACCTGCTGGAACAGGTAAAACCGCAAGTGTTGCTCTACCTAATCTTTTTTCATTACCCAATTCATGCTTTGTGCTAGATATAAAAGGCGAACTATTGCAAAAAAGTGCAGGATATAGGCAAAAGAATTTCAATAATAAGATTTTAGTATTTAGCCCTTTATCTAAAGATTCTAATACTATGTATTTCAATCCCTTTGATAATAAAATTATTAAAGATATGGATTTTGTGGAATTAATGCAATTAGCAGACCAAGTAGCAGGCACTATATTTGTAGGAGAGAAAGGAAAAGAAAACGACCATTGGATTGTATCAGCTAAAACATTATTTACATTTTTTGCATTATATAATATGCAGAAATTTAAACATACAACCTTAGGAGATTTATCACAAGCACCAAAGAAAGATTATTTTGATGAGTTACAAGGACAATGGAGAAAACAAGCAATTATTGAAGCAAATGATGAGGACGAAGTTGAGAGTAATCCATTTGGTGAGGAACAAAAAGACCCCGAAGCAGATATATTTAAATTATGGTTACAACAAACATCAGAGGATACAAGCCTTGATGATATTGTAAGGAATCAAGCAAGAGCCTATGCAAAATATGCAGAAAATGAGTTTGCAAGCATTAAATCTACTTTTGATACCTTTATGAAAGTTTTTGCTAATCCTAGAGTAGCTAAAGCAACCTCTACAATGAGCTTTGATTATGAGGATTTAAGAGAGCAAAAAATTACTTGCTATGTAGTTATACAAAGTGAGGATATGGATATTTTAGCACCTCTTGTTAGAATCTTAGTAGAGAGTTTCTTTAAAAAGCTAATGAAAAATGAAAATAGCGACCCAAGTAAATTTATATATTTCATATTAGATGAATTTATTAGATTTGGTAAGATGAGCTATTTGCTTGAAGCACCAGCATTATGTAGAAGCTATGGATTAATTCCTATATACATTACACAAAGCTACGAGCAAATTAAAAAATACTATGGATATGATGATTTAAAGATTCTAAGGGCAAATGCCGCATTCCAAGTGGTATTTAGAATGAATAGCTTTGATGATGCCAAAACTTTAAGTGATATGGTAGGAGATTTTACTAGAAAGAAATTATCCACATCAAAAGATTCTATGGCAATTCTAAAAAAGAATAATAGCATTAGTGAGGAGGGCTACAAATTAATTACGCCACAAGATATATTATCAAGCCCTGAAGGACAAGTTTATGTATTAGCAGGTGGATACCTAAATAGACCTATTAAAACACAAGCAAATCTATGGTTTAAAAACAAAGCATTAAATGGAGCAGATAAGATTCCTTATGATTTAGAGAATAAACACTTGCAAGAAAATGAAAATTTAAATCAAAATAATACAGAAAGCAAAAACAATACAAATACACAAAAAGAAGCAAACAAACAAGAAATAAAGAAAAATGAAACAAATAACAATAATGCAGAAAATACACAACAAAACGACAATATGGAAAAGCAAGCAAATAACAAAATAAACATAGCAGAATACAATCCATTCGTATATAAGGAGTATCCAGATACATAAGGATATAAAAACCTCTCTTTAAGGATTACTTTAATCTTTAAAAAGGGATTTTTATCCCTAAATTCAAAATAAAGGATAAATCATGTTTGATACTAAGAGCATGGGTGTAAAGGAGTTTGAGATATGGCAAGAAGCACAAGTATTTGCAAATATTGATGATGGTGTGCTTGATATGAATCTGTCTAAAGATGAAGTTGAAAATTCATTTATTATTCCAATAGATGATATGTTTGCAATGCCACAGGACGCTATATTTCACGAACAAGAATTAATTTAAAGGAAAATATCATGGCAAATAATGAAATTAAAGCATGGAATGAAAGAACTAATGCGGAAAAACAAGATAGCATTAATCAATACAATAAAATGATTCTTGCTACTGCAATAAAACAAGGCAAAGAGTTTTGGAAAGAGGATAAGTCAATAGACCAAATCAATAAAGAAATGCCTTATAATCCAAAAACAGGCGAACCCTACATAGGAGTAACTTCAGCAATATTGCAGGCAGTTGCTAAGATTAATGGTTATGAAAATAATCAGTTTATGACTATGAAACAAGCAAATACTCTAGGCGGAAAATTAAAAACATTAAGTGATGAAAATGGAAAAGAAGTTATAAGTGAAAAAACAGGTAAAATACAATACGCACAAGGCGTAAAAATACCTCTTTTAAAAACTTATGAGTTAGTCCCAAAGCTTGATGATAATAAAAAACAAATTATGCAGAATAATAAGCCTGTATTTGTGAAACAATATCTACCCGAGCCTAAGCTAGAAACAACAACGCTTTACCATGTCTCACAATTCAATGATTTAGACCATTCTAAATTCAAAGAAAAAAACATGGAAAATATAGAAAAGCTAAGATATGAAAATAGAAACACAGCAAAAGAGCCAAAAATCGAAAAGTAACTATATCAAATAGGCTTGCACGATAAGACAAGGATTGCACTGCATGAATATCTAAAAGCACAAAGCAAAGGGCTTGATTATAAAGTCCCTGATATTGCAAAAGCACAAAGCAAAACCCAAGAGAAAACGCAGGTAAAAACACAAAATGTTGATAAACCAAAAGTCAAAGGTCAAGAACGATAGCAATTATTTCATATTGTGCGTATCAACAAGTAAGTAGGCAGTTATGACTTAGAAAAATAATATATCCCTTTAAGTGATATGGATTCAAGATAGTAAGTTTGAAAAATTTGAACCTTTTTGCATATTAAATACTATGAGTTACATATAGGAAACAAACTATATGTGCCAAGTATTTATCAAAAAAGATAATTTCTTTTTTGCTAAATACTTTTTAAAAGGAAACCAATGAATAAGGTAATTTTGACAGGCAATCTTACAAAAGCTATCACAAAGAAAAATTTAGATAATGGCATTTGTGTTGCAGAATCTTCACTAGCAGTAAATTATCGTGGAAATAAAAATACAGAAACATGCTACATAGATTTGGTTGTATATGGAAGTATAGCTAATGTTTTATATCAATATGCAAAAATAGGAATAAAGCTACTTGTGGAGGGTAGATTAAAGCAGGATATATGGAAAGATTCAAAAGGAGCAACAAAGAATAAGCATTATATTGTTGTTGAAAGAATAGAGTTTTTAGCAAATAAAAAAGACAAAAAATAATTAAGGAGAATAACATGCAAAATTCAATCATCATCATAGAATCACCAAACAAATGTGAGAAAATAGCACATTATAGCGGAGCTAAAGTATATGCAACAGCAGGGCATTTCATGCAATTACAAAATGATGATAACTATGTAAATTATGAAACTTATGAGCCACAATTTGTAATGATGAAAGAAAAAGAAAAAAGCATTAATTTTATATTGCAACAATGCAAAAATAAAGAAGTATATATAGCAACAGACCCTGATAGAGAGGGATATGCCATAGGATATATGATTTTTCAAAAGATTAAGAATATTGCAAAATCAATTAAAAGAGCAGAATTTCATGAAATCACAAAAGAGGGAATAGAGAAAGGATTGAAACAAGCACAAGATTTTAGTGCTACAAATATAAATCTTTATGAAGCCTACAAAGCAAGAAGTGTAGGCGATAAAATGGTAGGCTTTATTATGTCGCCAAAATTAGCACAAAAATTCAATGTAGTAAAAAATGTAAGTGTAGGCAGAGTGCAAACACCAGCCCTAGCTTTGATTGTGAAAAAAGAATTAGATATACAAGCATTCAATGAAACACCAAAGAATGAGAGACTAAGCTATAAAGTTATAGCAAAAGTAATGATTAATAATAAAGAGCATGTTATCACTAATGCCAATGTATTTAAAGATAGAAAAGAAGCACAAGAATTTTTAGATTCTATACAGAATGAAAAAAGTGCATTAATTGCAAATATAGAATCTAAAGAAAGCAAAAAATCTCCACCAAAGCCTTTTGAAGCAGTAAGCCTCATTAAAGAAGCAAATAGTAAATTAGGTTTTAGCAGTAAAGATACTATGGATTTAGCACAAAAGCTATTTGAAAAAGGATTAATTACTTACCATAGAACAGATAGTCAAATGTTAAGTCAAAGTTTTATAGATTATTTAGAATCTAATCTCAAACAACATGATTGGTATGAAAAAAGAGTATATAAAGCAGGCAAGCATTCACAAGCAGAAGCACATGAGGCAATAAGAATAACAAGCCTAGATTCTAATGTAAGCAACTTAACTGAAAAAGAAAAAGAACTATATGGGCTAATAGAAATTAACAGCATATATTCACAAGCAAAAGATTCCTTATATCAAACAACTAAATATGAATTTAATATCTTAGGTAGAATATTTAGCTTAAGTCTTAAGATACCTACATATTTGAGTGTATTTGAAAATAAAAATGAAAATACAGATGATACAGATAGCATAGATGATGAAATAACTACAATAGATTCTATACCAAATCTAAAAGAAAATGATAGCATTAATATAAATGAGTTTGAAATAAAAGAAATTGAAGCAAAAGTGCCACAAGCATATAAAGAGAGTGATTTTATACCGCTACTACAAAAAGAGGGAATTGGCAGACCTAGCACTTATGCAAGCTTTGTGCCTACTTTGCTTGCTAGAGAATATATCAAAATAGAAAAGAAAGGTAAAAAAGAAATTTTAGTAGCAACACAAAAAGGCATACAAGCCATTAAATACCTAGAATCTATGCAAGATAGCTGGATTACAACAAGCGAATTTACAAAAAGCATGGAGGAAATACTAGATTTAATAACAGAATCTAAAGCTACCTATCTTGATTTTATAAAGCCACTACATGCAAGAATGAATCATGCAGTGCCACAAAAAAGAGAAACCACAAAACCCACACAAAAGCAAATTGAATTAGCCACAAAACTTGCTAGGGAAAATAATATTGAATTACCACAAGAAGTTTTAGAATCTATGAAAGTTTGTAGCGATTTCATAGATAAAAACAAAAAAGAAAATCCACCAACACAAAAGCAACTAGATTTTGCAAAAAAGATAGCAGAAATTAAAGGCATAACACTATCAAAAGAAGTAGAAAACTCATCTAAAGCATGTAGTTATTTTATTAATAAGTTTAAAGATAGCAAATCTAAATAAGGAAGTATAATATGGAAGTATTTGATGAAAATAACAATGAAATGCAAAATAATCAAGAAACAGAAATTATCATAGATACAGATAATAATTTTGCAGATTATAGATATGACAACGATATGGTTATAGAGGAAAATAACATTAATGACAAAGAACAAACAATAGATTCCGCACAATTTGATAATACTAAGGACAACCATGAAAATACGCAAGATTCTACAATTAATGAGACTATACAACCCACAATTACTAAAGAACAAGAAATTAATGAAAATAAAGAAAATTTTAAAAATAATAACCTTGATTTTCTCAATAAAAAGATAGAAAAGATTGATAATCTTGCTGATAGAGACCATGAAGCAAATACTAAAAAACAACAATTTGAAACAGAATTCAAAGATATAAACGATATTTTAGAAATGTCAAATCAACTTGACAATACTATTGACAACAATAACGATAAAGACAATAAAAGAGATACAAAGGGCTTAGGACAAAAACCAAAAAATCTTGATAAAGAAAAAGAAAATCTTGATAAAGCCCTTGACAATCTAATTAAAGTAAGAAGCCTTGCTTAGAACACAAAGCATGATACTACAAGTATTGGTTTCACAATATGAGGTTATGCAAAACATGAATGCCATGTATGCAAGCATGGCATTAAACAAGATAAATGAGACAAATCCAAAGCAAGCAGATACAATTAAGCCTGAAACAATCAATAAATTTAGACGTAATGATATAGGACAACCAGATTTTACAAAAACTTTTTTTGAGGGGAAATAATTATGGATTATATAAAATCAACACTTATAGATTTAGCAATAAATTTCTATGGAAATGAAATTTATCTTTTAATCATTATTATAGCTATATTTTTAATTTCAAAGGTAGGATTTATAAGAATCTTACTTTGGCTACTAAATAAAATACTTTAATTGCAAAGCAGAAAGGATAATGTAATGGCTGATATAAGTGCAGACGCAGACAAAGCAGGATTAATAGATGCCGCCTCTAATTTGGTAAATATAGCAGGACAAAAAGTTGTAGGTGGTATTTTTAATGCAATGGAGGGTATATTCAATAATGCACTATCACATATTGTTTTAGCATTATTAGCATGTATTCGGGTATATAATAAAATTGGTAGAGAGTGGAGTAGAGAGGATTTTTACAAGGCAGGAACATGGTTAATTATGTTTATATGTTTAAAAGTAATATTTGCAAGAAAGGAAAACTATGAAAGCTTTATTTATCTAGTTAATTTACCTGTTAGGTATTTTTATGTGGCAGTAGATGGATTAAAACAAATCATTAATGTAGATGATTTAATAAGTTGCTCTACACTCTTTATAAAAGGTGTATGGTCTAATATTGATTTTGGAAATATACCAGACGCCTTACTTCTAACATTGCTAGGTCTAATTGTATTATTGATTATATGGCTATATGTATTATTTCTTACACTATTTATATTACTTATAAATTTAGTATGTGCTATTATTCTTTCAATATGTCCTATTATGTTACCATGTCTTATTATTCCTAATTTCAAAGGTTACTTCTTTAGTTGGCTAAAACTCTATACATCTACTGCTATACAACCTGTATTTGCAACAATTATAGGTGGATTAATGACAGGCACAATAGTCGAGCAAATAAAAACAATAACAACACAGCAGCAACAAGATAATTTTTGGAGTAATCCAGCAAATGTTGATATAGCAATGACAAATGTATTTCTTATTGTAGTTTTGTGTATTGCTTCAATCGTTTTATTATCAAAAATACCAGCATGGACACAACAACTAATAGGTAGTGGAGATGGCGAGCATAAAACAGGTATAGCAGGGGCAATATCAGGTGCAGGTGCTTTAATGAAACAAGGATACAAAAGCTATTCACAGGCAAGAAATGATATGAATTATAGAACAGGAGGACAAAATAGTATTGGTAGAAGTTTAGCAAGTGCCGCATTAAGCACAATGGGTATGAGTGGCATGGCTCAAAAAGTAGCAGGTCAAACAGGTAAAGATAGACAAGGCTATCAAAACAGAATGTTGCAAGATGCCATACAAAATGGAGGCTTTACTGCTACACCTACACCGCACATAGAACCAAAAAATACTAAAGGCGGAAAATAAATTTTATATTGCATATAAGGCTAACATAAATAGCATATTTATTGTTATGTAAAGCCTTATAAACATTAATATAATAT
>X347_Brown_Bear__coassemble_1446_pt1 | contig 20432 bp, 18 predicted proteins | sample X347_Brown_Bear__metabat2_high_PE_010 | metagenome-assembled genome bin X347_Brown_Bear | reverse complement strand
TAGAATCAATCCCGCATTCTATATAGAATTTAAGAAGCTTTATAGTGAATTTAGCAAAGAAGAAAAGCAAGAGCAACAAGAAGCTTGTGGGAAATATTGCAAACTACCCACAAAATAAGGAGAAATAATGTCGTATGCTAAACAAGGATTAGATGGTTATTATGAAAAGAATGAAGAGTATCCGTATGTTGGACGCGGATTGGATACTTATTATGAAAAACATCAAGAGTATCCAAAAGATATAACGTTAATGAAGAAAATTATTAAAGATGATATTATTAAAATAGAAATTAGTTTTATAGAAAAATGTGTCGCAGATAAAAGCAGAATTATTAGCGATACAACCACAAAAATATATAGGGAGATGGAATATGATGTAAAATTCATTGTGCCTGATAATTTGCCCATAGAAGAACCTTTTAGAGAATATGGCTGGTTGAGTGATTGTGTTTTGACAGAATATATTTATTATAACTCAACCATTCCTTACATCTATCATCTAAAGTATTTAGAATTTATAAAAGCCTATAGCAGCGATTACCCTTTATCTTTTTTAAAACTTATCTATCCTGCTAAAATGCCAACAAAAGATTATTTCCCATTTATAGAATTTAAACTTGGCACAGAGATACCACTTATATTGACTGAAAGAGAAGAAAAGGAAGAGCTTTTATTTTCAAAAATAATAGTAGACGAAGATGAATGGAATCGATGTATTGTTTGGATAGATAAGGATAGAATGTTTGTGAGCTTAATAAATGAAACTTATTATTTCAAACAAGTGGGTAAGAATGTGCATTTGTTTGAGTTGCTATATCATAACACTTAAACTTATATATCCTGCTAAAATGCCATTAATTTGGCAATTCTTCAACTACGCGAATGCTTTGTATCACATCGCCCTGTTGTAAAGAATCTAAAACCTTATAGCTATCTCTTTGATTAACCGGAATGCGTCCAAATGCAGTATGCTCTCCGTCTAAATGCGGTTGTGCGGCAAAGCAGATAAAAAATTGACTGCCACCTGTATCTCTTCCTGCATGTGCCATAGATAAAGTTCCACGATTATGTTTGTTTGGATTATTTTCTAATTCGCATTTAATCCTATATCCAGGACCTCCAGTGCCATCGCCTTTTGGGCAACCTCCTTGAGCCATAAAGCCACCAATAACTCTGTGAAAATTTAATTGATCATAGAATCTGCTATTAGCAAGAGAGGCAAAATTGCTTACTGCTTGTGGAGCATCGTTTGGGAAAAGTTGCACATACATAACTCCTTTATCTGTCGTAATAATTGCATACTGCAATTTTTGCAATTCCTCTGCTTTAATATCGTATTCTTTTAGTTGTTCCATTGCCTTAATCCTTTCTGTTTTTATTAATAAAATAAATCGAGATTCTAGCAATTTTGCCAATAAATTTCAAGATTTAATGTTATAATTTGCAATTAAAACTCAATTGTTGGAGTAGATATGCCTCCCATTGTTTCAAATTGTATTTTTATTTTTTTATTCTTAAGTGCGGTCATTTCACCGATTTATGCAGATGGATTTGGCGATTGCAATGATTTATATGGTTGCACTCAAGATAAAACAACTCAAACTTCACCCACAAATACCAATAAAGGTGGAAATACAAAAAAGCCAGAGAATAGAAGCAATACACAATATTCACAACAAAGCGGCTTTCTTGCAAGTGGAGCTATGCCTGCTCTTGGCGTGCAAAAAAGAAGTTTTTTGTATTCAGTAACGCTTCTAACCGCACTTTTTGATAATGGCGTGCAAAAACAAGGATATGGAATCTTATTAAAAGATGGATATATACTAGCCGCAGCGGATTTAATGAATGAAGATGGTGCATATTTGCGTAGCATTATGGCAAAGATACAAGACGATTCAAGTAAATCTTTAATGTGCTTTGCAATGTTGCGTTTGCGTGCAACAGATTCTAAATTTTCGCTATTAAGAGCTGAAAATTATACAGATATTTATTGCAACACTCGTCCTGAAAGTTTTTATCACCAACGCATTAATTTACACTATTTTACACCAATTTATTCTGGAGCATTAAAAAACACTATTCTTAGTCGTAAAGATAATGTGTTATTCCCATTTGTAACTGAAAATAATACATTATTCTATAAATCCTCAAGCATTACAAATATACAAAAACATAGTGCTATACACGGCTTACCACTTTTTAATGCAAATGGCTATTTTGTAGGATTTCTATATAGCATAAATGAGCCAAAAAAACGCAATGTCGTTGTTTCAAGCGATGAAGTGAGGGATTTTGTTTGCGATGTGGCTAGACGAAAACTATTGCCTACTAGCGATTTAACTCGTGCTTGCATGCGAAATAATACACCTATTAAATGAAATATCTAAGGGGAAATTATGTTTTACTTATTGCTAATTATTGTTATTGCCTTGCTGGGACTTTTATTACTCAACGAACAAAAAAAGAATAAAAAATTAATGGCAGATAAAGAAATGCAATTAGTGCAATGTGCTAAATGCAATACATATATAACAAAAAGTGAGGCAAATATAAAAAATGGAATATGCCATTGTCATGATTGTTTGCAAAAATAGCTTTTAAATAGGGACTTTCATGCTACAACGATATGCAATTATTTTTTTTTATAGCATGTTATTATTGTATGCAAGCCCATATATGCCTTATAACTCTCATAAGAAACAAAATGCAGAGCATGATTCCATGCTATTATTGCAACAATGTGCTAATGAAGTGAATAAATCCTGTGCCATATTATTGCAACAAGATATTCCAAGCCTAAATGAATGTAGTCCTAATGTTTGCCATCTTATTGGAGCGGTATTAAGTGCAAATGGAGAGGACAAAAAAGCTATTCCATATTTGCAAAAATCATGCAATTCAAATCAGAATCTTTTAAATCAAAATATTGCAAAACAGAATCTTGGTTGCACTTTGCTTGGTCTGCTATATCAAACTCAAGGAAACATAAGAGAAGCTGAAAGTGCTTATAATATTGCATGCAATTATGGGGATTTTATAGGTTGCTATAATATGGGTGTGCTGCAGACTATGGATATAGCAACTAATAAAGGCAGCCACATAGCATTTCAATCTTTTGGTCGTGCGTGTGCTATGAAATATCCAAAGGCTTGCTTTAATCTTGCTGTGTTGTATGCTAATATAAAGAAAGATTTTATGAATGCTTACTATTTCTTTCATATTGCATGTGATTATGGGGATATGCAAGCTTGTAAAAATATGCAAATATTGCAAGATTCTGGAGTAACATTGCCACCACTAAAAAAACATCGTGGCTTATATATAAAACCTAAATTTGAATGATTGTGATAAATATTGTGGGATTAATTTCAAAATTAAAATATTTGATACTAGCTATTTATATTTGAAGCAGGAAGTCTGTTTGCTAGGGCAAATGAGTAATTTTAATATAAAGATTCTAATAGATTCTAGTAGCTTATATGTTTTAAATTTATAATAAAAGTTAGTGTTTTGTGCGAATCTTTGGCAAACGCATGAATTTTTCAAAAGGAGTTGTATCTCTAAAACTACTAAAGCTAAAGCGAAATGTTGCTGCATTTTCAAACATGGCAATCAAAATCACAAAGGTAATAAAACTACTTCCACCATAGCTAAATAAAGGTAGCGGAATGCCAACCACAGGAGCTAGCTCTATTGTCATTGCGATATTAACTGATGTATAAACAAAAAATAGCATAGCAAGGCAACTTGCAATAACCTTAAGAAAATAATCTTGTGAATCTAAAAAGCAAAATGAAAGCAAATGTAAAACAATAGATAAATACAAAGCAATTAATACGCAAGAGCCGATAAACCCAAAACGTTCCGCAAAATGTGCGAAAATGAAATCACTTGTAGCCACAGGCAAAAACTTCAAATTTGCTTGAGTAGCTTCCTCATAGCTCCTGCCACCTATGCCACCACTTCCCACAGCAATAAGGCTTTGTTGCACTTGAGAGCTTGTGTTTCCACTTACAAGCTTCATGATTCTATCAACTTGATATGGTTTCAAGACGAATTTAAAGGCAATGGGAGAAAAAAGCAATCCAGCAATAATGCAGGTAAGCCACACTTTTTTATGCACCCCGATAATAAAAAGCATTCCATAACCCATAGCAAGCACAATAATAGCACTACCCAAATCAGGCTCAATTAGAATCAATAAAAAAGGCACAAGTATAAATACACTAATCTTTAAAAACTCAATCCAACCATATCCATCTATTGGAGGCGGATTTCTTTGCACATAATGTGCTAGAAATAATACAACAGCAATTTTTACAGGCTCGCTTGGCTGCAATGAAAAACCGCCAATATTTATCCAACGTTGCGCTCCAAGCTTTGTAGTTCCTATGATTTCAACTGCAAGCAAAAGTAAAATACAGATTCCATAAAATATAGCCACTCCTTTATAAAGATAGCGAAATGGAATAAAAAATATAAATAGAAATATAAAAACCCCTAAAAACGCATAGCTTGCTTGTCGTATTAATAGCGTTTGTGAAGTTTCATTAAGCAAAAATAAACTCGTGCAAATTAATGGTAATATTAAAAGAATTAATACATAATCAAAATGTGTCGTAATGCGTGAGCCAAATAGCAAGGCTTTTCCTTGAGATAATCTTTTTTATTATTATATAAAAAAAATATGATTTTGTTTGCTCTCATTTGAAATATATGCTAAAATTGTGGGCTAATTTTCATAAACTTAAAACTAAATAAGGGTATCTATGGCTACCAAAACAACAGATAAAACTACTAGCACAAAAAGCACAACAAAAAAAAATACAAAAAAAACGGGTGTTAAAAATCTAATCATTGTAGAGTCGCCAGCAAAAGCTAGAACAATAAAAAACTTTCTTGGAAAAGATTATGAAGTTATTGCATCAAAAGGACATATTCGAGACTTGCCACAAAATCGCTTTGGCATTACTATTAAAGAAAAGCATTTTATACCAACTTATGATATTTCAAAAGATCATGCAGCCTTAGTAAAAGAGATAGAATCGCTTCATAAAAATGCAGAAACAACATATATTGCAACCGATGAGGATAGAGAGGGAGAGGCTATTGGATATCACATTGTTGCTGCATTGAAAGGCGATATTGCTGATTTTCCACGCATTGTGTTTCATGAGATTACAAAATCTGCCATCACACATTCCTTACAAAATCCTCGCCTAATTGATATGAATCGGGTAAATGCACAACAGGCAAGACGTCTTTTAGATCGTATAGTAGGCTTTAAGCTTAGTGGTTTGCTATCACAAAAAATTAGTCGTGGGCTTAGTGCTGGAAGAGTGCAATCTAGTGCTTTAAAAATACTTGTGGATAGAGAGCGTGAAATAAAGGCATTTAAACCTACAGATTATTTTTTAATAGAGGGACATTATGAGCAAAGTGAAGATTCTAAAACACAAGAAAAAGAAATTTTTATATTTGATTTAGTTCGCTTTAAAAATAAAAAAATTGAAAAATTAAGCTTGCAAGATTCTAAGGAAGTGCAAGAAATACTTACTGCTTTAAAACAAGAGAGCTTTCATATAGAATCTATAGAGCAAAAAGAGCGTATAAGCAAAACTCCTCCACCTTTTATGACATCAACCTTGCAACAAGCAAGTTCAAATTTGCTTGGATTTTCTCCAACTCGCACTATGAGTATTGCTCAAAAATTGTATGAGGGAGTAAAAACAAAAGATGGTCTAGCAGGTGTTATTACCTACATGAGAACAGATAGTTTAAACATAGCCGCTGAAGCAATAGAGAATGCAAGAGAATTTATTAAAACTAATCTTGGAAATACATATTTACCAAATAAGGCAAAAATCTATACTGCAAAGCAAAAAGGCGCACAAGAGGCACATGAGGCAATAAGACCTACTAATCTTAGCTTTACACCACAAATTGCGGCAAACTATTTAGCTGCTGATGAGTTAAAATTATATACACTTATTTTTAATCGCTTTATAGCTTCACAAATGAAAGATGCGATTTTTGAGAGTGTAAATGTGAGTGTTGAAGGCTCTCAAAGTGAATTTAAAATTACTGGTAGAAGATTAGTTTTTGATGGATTCTATAAGATTTTGGGAAGTGCTGATAAAGATAAATTATTGCCTAGCTTTAAGCAAGGGGAAGCTATAACATTTAAGGATATTAAAAGCATTGAAAAAACAACAGAGCCTCCAGCACATTATTCAGAAGCAGGGCTTATTAAAATGCTTGAAAGTCTTGGTATAGGTCGTCCAAGCACTTATGCCCCAACAATTAGAATCTTAATTGATAGGCAGTATGTAGCTTTAGAAAAAAAACAGCTTATTGTGCAAGATATTGCTTTTAATGTTATTGCTATGCTTGAGGCGCATTTTCAAGAAATAGTGGATAGTGGTTTTAGTGCGGCTTTAGAATCAAAGCTTGATGATATTGCGGAACATAAGCTTGAATGGGAAGAAGTATTATGGGAATTTTATGAGCCATTTATTGAAAAAATCACACAAGGCAAAACTCAAATTGCTACACAAAAAGTGGCAACTCCAACAGGCGAGCAATGTCCTGAATGCGGAAATGATCTTGTTACACGAAATGGACGTTATGGGGAATTTGTATCATGTTCAAATTATCCACAATGTAAATATATAAAAAAAGAGCAACAAGAGAGCGAAACAACAAATGAGATTTGCGAGAAATGCGGTCGTGCTATGGTAGTGAAATTTAGCAAAAGAGGCAAGTTTCTTGCATGCAGCGGTTATCCTGAATGTAAAAACGCACAGCCCATGCAAAAACCAAAAGAGCTTAATATTGCATGTCCAAAATGTGGTGGTGCATTATTAGAGCGAAATTCAAAACGCGGAATCTTTTATGGTTGTGCAAATTATCCAAAATGTAAGTTTCTAGTTAGCTCAAAACCTACGAGAGAAAAATGTCCAAAATGCAATGGACTATTATGCGAACATAAAACTAAGAAGGATACAAAAGTGTGTGCTGAATGCAAAAATATGATAACTTCTAGCTAAATTGTGTTACAATAGCGAGATTATTTGCAGTGTATTTATAGAAAATTATGTAGAAATTAGGGATTATAATGGCAGCAGACAATAAAGACAAAGTGCCAGCACAACAAAAGTCTAAGATAAAAAAGAAAAACTTCCATATAGAAGTAATGTATGCAAAGATACATCGTGCTAAAGTAACAGATGCAAATTTAAACTATGTAGGCTCTATTAGCCTTGATAAAAAGCTCATTGAGGCAGCAGGCATTATAGAGGGAATGAAAGTTGATATTGTAAATATTAACAATGGAGAACGTTTTAGCACATATGTGATTGAGGCAGCAGCAAAAAGTGGCATTGTGTGCTTAAATGGTGCGGCAGCACGCAAGGTGCAAAAAAATGATATTATTATAATTATTGCTTATGCAAGTATGAAAATGAAGCACGCAAAGGATTTTAAACCGCAAGTTGTGCTTGTAGATTCTAAAAATCGTATAGTAGAGGAGCATTAAATGTTTGACCCCAAAGAGTTACAAAATATGCTTGGCAGTGTTCAAGAGCAGTTAAAAGAGATGGATGAAAAAGCAAAAGAGAGAATTGTAGAATCAAAAAGTGGTGGTGGGCTTATTAATGTCCAGTTTAATGGTGCAGGTGAGCTTATTGATATTGATATTGATGATGAGTTATTGCAAGATAAGCAGTCTTTACAAATTTTACTTATCAGTGCTATTAATGAGGGATATAAGCAGATTCAAGAAGTGCGTCAAGATGATGTTTTTGAGCAAATAAAAAATATGAATCCTTTTAGATTCTAAGGTGTTTTTATGCGGGCTTTAAATGACTTATCACAAACAAAAATTAGCCATATTACCACTACTTCCATAACAATAGATTCTATAAAGCAGCCACATAATATGACTTTTACTCGCATGAAAAAGCATATTGCATTTGCCATATTAACTGCATTTGGTCTTTGTGGTAGCACATTTATAGCACATGCAAATGCACTTGAAAGTGAATTTAATAACACTAGCAATACAAAAACACCATCACAGATAAAAATACCAAATGAGAGCATTATAAATACCAAAGAAATACAGGTGCGTGAAAAGAATGGAATCTTAGAGAGCAATGAGCTTGAAGTAATTGATTTGTATGGTAAAAGCAAAACTGAAGAAAAGATAGACTACGCACATTGTGCTTCTTATTATAGACAAGCAAGTCTAAATCTTGGCAAAGGTTTGTATGCTATTAAGCTTAAAAATGGTGCAATAATTGGGTATAGCAAAACTAAGCCAAATTTAAAAAATCTGCTTAAATATGATCCATTTACAGGTTTATTTCAAGTTAATGGCAGAGTAGATATGCGTTATGCCTATGAATTGTCAGATATTGATGATTATGCCTTAACTCGCGAGCTAGCAAGCACAGGTATAAATGGGGCAAAACCTGGCAGATTCCAAATGCATCAAACAGGTTTTTTACAATATGCAAAATTTTCTGTTCCAACACAGCAAAATGGGGTTATTAGCAATATATGCTATAAAATCTATGGTTTAGGTGTTGGGGGTAATGGATTTATAGAAAAATCTTATATTGATAGATTCTTAAGTCAAGAAAAGCCATACTATGGTGATATTGGAGTTCGTTTTGATACTACCAATATAGATGAGGCAACATTTGTAGTGCAGTTTGCTGACCCATTTTTTCCATCAAATCCTTTTAAACGAGGTGATATATTAATTTCAATTAATGATATTGCACCAAAAGATTGGGGTGAGCTTGAATTGCTTATCTCAAATCTTAAGCCAAATGAAAAAGTAAAAGTAAAAATTAAACGCGGCAATCAAATAAAAAATATGGAAGTAAAAGCTATGCAAAGATATGGCGGAATGCTACTTGCTGATAGCTTTTTAGAACGTTTTAATTTAGGAATATCTAACGATTTGGTTGTGCAGAAAGTGCCTAGCAAAGGAGCATTCTCAAAACTTAAAAAGGGCGATAGAATCTTATTTATCAATGATATTGATATGCGACATTTTAAAGCAAGAAATACTACAGAACGCAATCAATTATTGCGAGAGCTTTTCACAAGGATACAAGATACTCAAGTAGATTTCTTAGAGCAAAAGAAAGAAAATGACGCTTATAAAGAGGCTACAAAGCGTAGAAATGCGGATATATTAGAGCAATTTCAAAGCAAAGAGATTAAGAAAGAAAGACATAATGATTTCTATTATAATATGGCAGATAATATGCGAAATTTTGCCAGCAGTGATATTGCAATAGGGGGCGTTGGCAATGAACGCACAGGCAATAAGGGGGATTTACACTCATTTAGTGGTGATGGTATCTTAAGAGATTCTGATACTAAAAGCATGAGAACTATTTATGATATGTATAATGTGGGGGAAAAGACGACAAAAAAACAAAAAAATGAACGCATTAAAGAATATGATTCTCTTGTGGAATATGGTGGGCAAATGACTTTTTTAGTTGATAGACAAGGGTTTCAATTTAGAGTGCCGCTTGAGTAGTTTCTATATATTTGGCTTAAGGATAGCTGTATGAAAAAGGCATATAAAAAGCATAGGCAAAATGAAAAAAAAATGGAAACCTACAAGCAAGAACACCTTACAAAAAATTCCATTACGCTAGAAGATGTAGGATATAGCAATGCTGCTATACAAAATACTTTAGGATTGGGAGATACTCAATCATTGCTAAATCTTTTGCATGAGCTTATTTTGCAAAGCTATAAGATTGAAAAGGAATTTAAAGATTTCAAAGTATTAATTGAATCTGTTTTAGAAATGATTCCGCAGGCTGTGATTGTATTTAATGAAAATGGTAGTTTATTTTATCAAAATAAGAAGGCAAGTAGCCTTAAAGGCTTGCTTGATATTGATTTAAACTTCACAGCTGAATTTGAAGTAAAAATTGATAATAATGTCTATCTTATGCAAAGCTCTAAAGTATCCCATAAGCAAATAATAACCGCAACCAACATAACAGAGCAAAAACGCCAAGAAAGGCTTGCTAGCATGGGACAAGTAAGCGCACATTTAGCACATGAAATACGAAATCCAATAGGCTCATTATCATTACTTGCAAGCGTATTGAGTAAAAGAGTGGATGCGCAAAGCATGGAGATTGTAGATGAAATGAAAAAGTCTATTTGGCGTGTTGAGCGCATAATTAAAAGCACTTTGCTTTTTTCAAAAGGCGTGCAGGCAAATAAACAAAATCATGTATTTTCTGATTTTAAACAAAGCTTGGAGCAAGTAATAAGTGAATATGGCTACACAAAAGAAATAGATGTATCTTTTGAAATAGAGGATAATACTCTTTATGTGGATTTTTCACTTTATGAAATAGCCTTGCATAATATGCTTTGCAATGCCATTGATGCAATTGAGGAGGGTGAATGCGAGAGAGGTGAAATTCGCATTTGTTTCTTTAGGGATCAAGATATGCTTTTGTGTAGAATCTATGATAATGGTAAAGAAATTGAGGATATTTCATCGCTTTTTGAAGCTTTTAAGACAACAAAGCTAAAAGGTCATGGTTTAGGTCTAGCATTAAGCCAGCAAATTGCATTAGCACATGATGGCGAACTCCGTGCTAATGATATAAATGGTAAGTTTTTTGAGATACGCATACCAGCTTGCAAAGATTTATAATAGCTTTGCCTATTTGTAATAATTCTTACAAATCTAAATAATATCCTTAAATTCGCAAAAAATTAGATAAAAAACTAATATCTAGAATCACAAAGTGTCCATGCAAATAGCGGAGTGTAGCCATTTTTATTAATTATTATGCTTGCTTCAAGCAATGTTTGCCCTGTTGTTATAATGTCATCAATTATTATAATTCCAGCATAGTTTTTTGTAAATTTAAAATTGAAATTTCTGCCTATTTTCTGCCTTTCTTCGCGTTTAAGATGTGAAAAATGGCTATCATTTCCTATAATTAGTGCATTGTGAAAAACTTTAAAACCATAGCTTTTAAAACATTGGGCTAAAATTGCACTATGAGAATATGCTCCAATCGTTTTATTTCGTATAGAAAGCACTGCAATTTGCTGTTTATTTAATGCTGCTAAATCGGGATAATATTTTAAAAATTTATAAATTCCATACATGCCTAGCCGTTTAAAAATACGACTGCCAATAACATTATTTTTACTTGTTAATAGGAATTGCAACTCGCTAAAAGAAAAACTGCTAAAAACTTTAAAGCCATTATCAAGAATGCGTTTAGAATCTATATAATCTAAGCTCTCTAAACAATGCTTACAAATAATATGCCATTTTAGTTTCCCACACACCGCACAATACATTTAGATTCCAAAAAAGCTGCAAATATCTCTATGCAACTCCTCTTTTGGTAATTTAGCATTAAGCATTAATATTTCTGGCTGCATATTTTGTAGCTGCATAAAATCTGCGTTAATATTTCCACTTTCTTTATATTGTTTTATTGTGTTTAAAAGATTTGGTGTTTGCAAATATTGCAATATATTTTTAAAGCGGCTTTGTATTTTCATTAGATATTCTATACCCTTTGATTCTATATTATCTAGCTGTTTTTGTTTTAGACGCTCTATAAGTGCTTCTTTGGATAATTCTAAAAATACAATTTTTTGTGGCAAAATCCCATTTGTTGCAAATAAATTAAGCTTCAATGCTTCATAAATATCAATATTATCCGCATATGCTATTCCAGAAATAAGGCTTCTATCTGAAATAATTTTATTTGGCAAATCCTTAATACGCATAAAAAGTTCTGCCCTTTGTGCTAAAAACAATAAAAATGCACTATTTTCTGCCATTTCTATTTGCTTGTTTAGTAATATTTCACGCACAAGATTCCCAAGCTCTGTGCCACCGGGTTCATTTAATAAAACAATTTCATTTCGCTTAGAATCTGTATATTCTGATAATGATATACACGAGCAAGAATCTTTTATAAGATTGCATTGTGTTGTTTTTCCGCTTGTATCAATACCTTCAATAACATAATATTGCATTAGGACTCTTTTGGTTTCAACTGCTGTATATAATTATGAATGCTTTGTGGCACAAGATGACTAAATTTACCTCCATGCAAAATAATGCTACGCACAATAGATGAGCTAATAAAGGCATTTTGTAATGTTGGCATGAAATAAATTGTATCAAGAGAATCATTTAGCGAGGCATTTGCATATCCCATTTGCAATTCATATTCAAAATCACTAACAACACGCAAACCGCGTATAATCACCTTTGCCTGCATGCTATCTGCAAGAGTTGCAAGTAGATTGCTAAAAGTAATGCAGCTTGCATTTGGGATTTCATCTTTATATTCCTCTAATACAAGTTTTATCATCTGCTCTCGCTCTTTAAGGCTGTAAAGCGGATTTTTACTCTCTGAATTTGCCACAGCAACAACTACTTGCTCAAACATTTTGCTACTTCGTTTTATAATATCTAAATGCCCGTTTGTAAGAGGGTCAAATGTTCCGGGATAAATTGCTATTTTATTCATATTAACTCTTAGAATCTTATTTTTTCTGGTCTTTTGTCTTTAAAACTGTGGCTATGGCTACAGATATTTTTTTTGCATGTGTTGTATTTTTGTCTTCAAGCTCTTGTCCAAACTTTGCAATTGCATCAGTATCCCAATGAGTTGAGTGTGCAAGCTCCTTAATACATCGAATCCATAAATCAAAATTTTTCTCATCAGATAATACGCCATATTTACCCCTAAATTGTTCAAGTGCAGCGGTAAATGCGGTTTTTGTTTGCGCCCCTTTTATAATGTTAAACATTATTTCCATAGTATTTTCTATCTTTTTTGGTGGTTTATTACTCATTAATACATATATAACGCCAACAATAAGCACAGGTATAATAAGTATAAAGCACACTGCCCACATAATTACATAAAACAAATACGAATACATATATCTTCCTTAAATATAAAGTTTGATTATACTTAAAAAATAAATTCTTTTAGAAACTTTTATTAAAAATACCAAAAAGTCTATTGCTATAAAAGCACATAAACATTTTGTATTAATTTATGTGATTTATGGTTTAATTATAAAATATTTAAGATTATATTTTTAACCATAAAATTATAATTACAAATTTAGCTAAATATTGTTTAGTAATTATAAATTTTAGAATTTTATGCTCTTTCTATTAGAATGAAAATTTTAAATAAATCTAAATTTCACACAATAGTTAAACATAATCCAAATTTTATATTTTTAATTGCTATTAAGTTTAAAACATGAAGTTTAAAATGGGATTTACAATTACAACAACATTATGATTTTACTAACACTGCTTATTGCTTTTCATAAAGTGCTGTGTATTGTGTAAAATATGTTGTAAAATTGCATTTTAATTTTACATAAAGGCATATTATGCAGATTCCATGCACGCATTGTAAGCAAGAATATTCTATAGACGCTCTTCATAAGATAGAGGATAAGGAAAATGGCAAAACCTTATATTTTTGCTGTAATGGCTGCGAACTTGCCTATACGCTTTTAAAGGAATGTAATTTAGAATCTTTTTATACAAAGCTAGGGGAGCATACCTTGCAAACAAAGGCATTGCAAGATTCTAAAAAGTCGTCTATAAACTTTGATTCTATTAATTTCGCACAAAAATATCTAAAAGATTCTAATGGATATAAAGAAGTGCATATTATAATAGATGGCATTGTATGTGCGGCGTGCGTGTGGCTTAATGAGCAGATTATAGCAAAGCTTGAAGGTGTAATATCTGTGGGGATAAATTACACCACGCATAAAGCAAAAATCACTTTTGACCCAAATATTATAAGCTTTCGTCAAATACATGATGAGATTTCAAAGATAGGCTATAATGCCATTGTCTATGACCCGCAAGATAGGGGACAAAATGATAATATGAAAAATAGAATCTATTATATAAAGCTAGTTGTAGCAATATTTTGCACCATGAATGTAATGTGGGTAAATGTAGGACAATATAGCGGCTTTTTTTCTGGCATAGATTCTATATCAAGCAGTATTTTAAACCTTGCTAGCTTTATCCTTACTACTCCTGTGCTTTTCTTTTGTGCGAGTGATTTTTATATACGCGCTTATAAAGGGCTAAGGCATGGAGTAATTGGCATGGAATTGCTTGTTATTACAGGCACAAGTCTTGTTTATTGCTATTCTATTTATGCGTGGCTTAGTAAGAGTGGGCATACTTATTTTGAATCTGTTAGCATGATTATTCTTTTTGTGCTTGGAGCTAAATTCTTAGAATCTCTTAGTCAAAAGAGTGCAAATGATAATCTATGCAAGCTAAATTCCATATTGCCGCTAGAGGCTCGCAGGGAAAATGGTGAGATTCTATCAGTATATGATATTAAAATTGGCGATAGACTTTTAGTGCTGCCCGGAGAAATGTTAGCAGTAGATGGAATAGTAGATAGTGAAAATGCTGTATTTGATTATGCAAATATTAGTGGTGAGAGCAATCATATAATAAAGCAAAAGACAGAATCTGTTATGGCTGGAGCAATGGTAGTTGAAAAGCCATTATGCTATATCGCACAAAAAAGCTTTGAAGATTCAAGTATGAGTAAGCTTGCAAGGCTTTTAAAAGAAAGTGGGTTTAGCACTCCAAAAATTGCTACAAGTGCGTTTAAAATCGCTGGTAAATTTAGCAAAATAGTTTTAAGCATAGCTGCCATTAGCTTTTTATATTATTTTTTTATTAAAAGTAGCACTTTTGAATATGCTTTGCTTATTGCTGTATCTGTGATTGTTATAGCCTGCCCTTGTGCTTTAGCCCTTGCTACGCCAATTGCAAGTGTTGTTGGGATTAATGTTGGTTTCAAAAATCATATCATATATACAAAGGCAGATTTTTTAGAATCTTTAGCAAAATCAGATTATGTTGTTTTTGATAAAACGGGAACTCTAACAGAGGGTAATATGCGTGTTGTAAAAATGGAAAAAAACGCAGGCTTTAAAGAGATTTTAGATTCTAATAATTCTTGCTTTGAGGGCAGTAAAGAAACTAAAATAGATAACTTAGGATTATCAAAACATGAAACTACTTTAGAATCTCTACCGCTTCGGGTGGGTGCAGAGCTTGGGGTTAATTATAAGAATTTAGATTCTAGTAATTATCATTCTAAGCATGGAAGAGAAACTATCTTAGAATCTAAAAAAGATTTTTTACCTTTAAATATGCAAAATGAAAATTTAGATTCTATACATAACTTTAATATGGAGCATGATTTAGAGCATAATAGAAAAAATTTAGATTCTAGCAACTATCAAAATTTTATTAATACAGAATCTAGCAATAATAATTTAGCAAATATTCATACCACTAAAATCAAGAATAAAAATAACTTAGATTCTATGCAAAATAGCTATACAGATTCTGATATTCTCTTTGCTTTATGCAATCATAATCCACATTCTATTGCAAAGGCGATTATAGAATCTCTTGATATTAGTGAATGTAAATCATTGCAAGGGGTGGTAAGTGATTTTACTTTAGTTGCCGGGAGAGGCTTTTGTGCTAAGTTTAAAGACTTTAGTATAATTGGTGGTAGTGCGGTATATATGCAATCAGAAGGCATAGATATATCTAGTAGTAGTGAATATGCTTCATCTAGCCATTGCTATTTTGCCTATAAGCATAAGGATAGTAAAAACTATACATTGGCTTATACTTTTTACTTGCAAGATTCTATAAAATCACATGCAAAAGATTTGATAAACCTTTTAAATAGCTATAAAAAACAAGTTGTGATATTGAGTGGAGACAGAGAGCTAGCCGTTCAAAATATCGCACAGAATCTAGGCATTAATTCCTATAAATTCTCACAAACTCCAATGCAAAAAGCTAATTATATAGAAAGTCTAATATCTAGCGGACATAAGGTTGTTATGGTAGGAGATGGTTTGAATGATTCTCTTGCACTTAAATACGCTCAAGTTGGCATTGCTATGGGTAGTGGAAGTGAAATTGCTCTGCAATATAGCGATGTAATTATACTAGATGATAGCCTAGATAGCTTATCAAAGGCATTTAAAATCGCACATAAAACATTAAATGCAATACATCAGAATCTAGTTATTAGTCTTGCCTATAATGCTAGTGCTATACCACTTGCTTTTTGTGGATTTGTGATTCCATTGTTTGCGGCGGCATTTATGAGCGTAAGCTCTCTTTGCGTTGTATTAAATTCATTGCGACTCTACAAAAATAGGCTTTAATATTGTTTTTAATACGATATAATGCTAGCTTTTTTAGTTAAATGTCTTGGAGTATTATGCGATTTTTATTGCTTATTTTATGTATGTGTGGTATTGCATTTGCAGAAGTCGTGCAATCTGTAAAAGTAAATAATCTTACCTATATGTCTCAATCTTTGGCAAAAGAGCTTATTAATATTAAGTCTGGCGATACTCTTAATTCCGAAAAAGTTGATAATGCTGTGTTGGCACTTTATAAGCAGGGCTATTTTAGCGATATTTATGCTACTTTTAATAATGGTGTTTTGCAATTTTTTGTTAAAGAAAAGCCCGCTGTTGCAAGCATTGAGCTTAAAGGCTATGGCACACAAAGTGAGAAAGAAACAATTTATGGACAGCTAGGAATTAAAAAGGGCGATACATACGATGATATGAAATTAGATAAAGCCCTTGAAAAACTCAAACAAATGCTTGAATATAAAGGCTATTATCAAAGCGTTATAGAGCCAGAAGTAACTTCCATTAGCGATGGCAAGGCAGTAGCCATTACCCTTAATGTTAATCGCGGAGATTCTATATTTATTGAAAAGAGCTATTATGAGGGAGCAAAAAAGCTTGAGAAGCGAAAGCTTGAAGCATTAAGTGCGAATAAACAACGCGATTTTATGGGATGGCTACCCGGTTTAAATGCGGGTAAGCTTATGCTAAATGAGCTTGAGCTAGATCCATTGCGTATTCAAGATTCCTATATGCGTAATGGTTTTATAGACGCACATGTATCAAATCCACTATTATCTGTAAATATGACAAATCATAAAGCAAAGCTTTATTATAATGTAAATGAGGGGGAGCAGTATAAGGTAAGTGGCATTGATTTTGTAATAGATTCTGAACATAAAGATGAGGTCGCAGAAAGCGAGTTAAGAAAAGATCTTGCCACAAAAGTAAATGAGATATTTAATATACAAAATGTGCGTGAAGATTCTCAGAAAATAAAACTTAAAATAGCAGATTTGGGCTATGCCTATGTAGCTGTTAATCCAGATTTAAAGAAAGATAGCAATAAGCATGAAGTGCAAGTTATTTATCACATTGATTTTGGTAAAAAAGTGCATATAAATGATGTCCTTATTACAGGTAATACACGCACAGGTGATAGAATCATAAGACGTGAAATTCTTATAGCACCGGGCGATTTATATTCTCTTGGAAAGATTCAGAGTAGTGAAATTGCACTAAAGAGGATTGGATATTTTGAAAATGTCCGCATTGATGAAAAACGCATTAGTGAAGATTCTATGGATTTAGTAGTCAATGTTACAGAAGGTCGCACAGGAGAACTAAGCTTTGGTCTTGGCTATGGTAGTTTTTATGGTCTTATGGTAAATGCTAGTATAAATGAACGCAATCTTTTTGGTAGTGGATTTGGGGCAAGTTTATATGCAAATGTTAGCTTTGGTGGCGATTTCTCTTACTACAACACAGGGGTAAATAACTTTTTCACAGCCACACAACAAGCTTTTAACCTCAGCCTCACAAATCCTAGAATCTTAGATTCTAAATGGAGTTTATCATTAAATATATATTATAGCCGTTATCTAAACTATGTTTATACGCAGCAAAGTGTTGGAGGTGGCTTTACTGTTGGACGACTACTAACACCAACCTTAAGACTAAACATTGGCTATGATATTAATAAAACCGATACTTTTAATTTCTATAATCTCTACACAGGACAGGCACAACCAGAGTATCAGAAATACTATGATTCTGGCACTATACATTATAATGCTAATAATCCAAAATGGGATGGCAAAACAAGCGGTGGAGTTTGTAATTCAAATTGCGATAATAATTCAACTAGTCAATATATTGCTAGAACCACTCAAGGACTATGGGATAGGAGCTACTCTGGTTGGAATAACGCTCCGATAAAAAGCACTATTACTCCTAGCATTGTTTTTGACAATACAGATGATTATTATTTTCCTAAAAATGGAAACTCTACAACGCTTTCGGCTAATATTGCAGGGCTTGGTGGAGATGTGTATTACACAAAGCTTTATGCAAAAACAGGATTTTATTTTGACATTAGCAAATGGACAAAAATAGATCTTATTGCAAGAGTAAAGGCACAAGGTGGCTATCTATTCCGTTATAACTCAAATAACTTTTTACCACTAACAGATACTTTTTACATGGGTGGTGTCGGCACTTTGCGCGGATATAGTAGCTACTCTGTTACCCCACTTGATGCTGATGGTTTGCGTGTAGGTGGCGATGGAATCTTTACTGGCTCTTTAGAGTTAAGCTATGGGCTTATTCCAAGTGCAAAAATGCGTATAGCTGCATATATTGACTATGGTATTTTAACCTATCATGGCACAAACGGCAAAGCAAACTTTAAGCAGTATGGAACTGTATTTGGAACATCTGATGTATTGGCGCGTGGAGCAGCTGGTTTATCTATTGAATGGGTATCTCCTATGGGACCTATTGTAATAGTAGTCCCAATGTTATGGTATGGACCAACTGATCCTATGGGCGTTGGACCAAACAAGATATTTACATATGGCACAGCCTCTAATATACGCGCAAGTGGAAATTATTTAACAAACTATCCTAGCTATTTTGAATTTACTATGGGAACAAGATTCTAAGATTTTCAGATTCTAAAATCTTTATAGAATCTCCATTGTTATTATTTGATTGATTGTTGGTTGTAATGTTAGATTCTATATCAAATTCATCATTAGATTTTAAATAATACACAGGCTTAGATTCTATAAACTCATCTTTAGAATCTAGCTCACCAAAAAAACAACGGATTGTTAGGGGATTCTTTAGAGCCTAGCAGACTATATCCGTAAAATAAAACCTGTGTTTGAGCTATGTCAATGCCTTGTTGTATCAATTCATATATATCAAGAATAATATTATTTTCATTAACATAGATTGTATTCATATTTTATTCCCTTACTAAAATATAACTTGCCTTAGTGCTGTATGGATGTAGATTTATAAAATTACTTTGTTCTTGCAGCTTATTAGGGTTGTTCCAAAGCAAAGCAAAATATCTAGTATATGCAGATTCTATTCCTTGCATTAAATCAATACTTGGCATGTTATTTTCATTATAAAAGCATTTTGCAAAATCAGATTTATAGCTAAAGATTAAGCTGATATTTTGAGTTGTGATATATGGCTTATTATCCTTATAAACTTCATAAGGTTTAAAGGCATAAAGGGAATAAAATATTGATGATTTATCTTGCATGAAAGTCCCATCAAGCAAGGAAGTATCCCCATAAAAGCTAAAAATCTTTAATTCAATATTATGTTCCTCAAATAAAAAGAATCTATCAATTGCATATTCTTCTTGCAGCATATCTTTTACTTGCTTATTCTCATAGAATCCTTTTGCAAATATTTCGCATTTAAATAAGCTATCTCTTGTGATAAAAATCATATCAGATAGTATGCTAAGCAATGGAGTTTTTTTCCATTCTTTAAATGTTTCTTTTTCTTTTTTGCTTCTTTGGTTATCATCTTTAAAATTCTTGTAGGCTTCTTTATTAAAGCTATATATCACATTAATAAAGCGATTGAGATTATCAAGATTCCAATCCCATTTTGAGTTTTGATTAATAGGGCTTAAGAGATAGTCAAATAGATAAAGGTAGCGAGCAAGATGTGTTATAAGATGTGATGTCCAAAACTTTTCATTATTTACCATTGCATATAGTCCTGCTATATCCTCACCTAGCAGTGCAATGGGCGAGCCAATATAGTATTTATTTGCTTTTTCATTATGACTTGCTTCTACATGGTAAGTGGGTATGCCTATATCTATACTCTCATTTTTACCTTTATGGAAGTTGTAATTTGCGATAAGATTTTCATAAGATTTAACACAAAAAAGTGGTATGTTTTCTTGATGGGTTGGTTTTAGCTTTCTTGCACCGGGTGAATTATAAGTATAAATTTCGCTTATTATCCCTCTATCACCTTTATCATATCGAGCAAACGATAATGCAAAGAGTTGAGTTAAGCAACCACCAAGCGAATGTCCTGTAATAGTAAGCTTTGTTTTAGAATCTATTGGAGGAGTGAAGTTGGATTCTGTATTAGTTTTTAAGTTAGTTTCTATATTAGAA
>X347_Brown_Bear__coassemble_1439_pt1 | contig 21213 bp, 15 predicted proteins | sample X347_Brown_Bear__metabat2_high_PE_010 | metagenome-assembled genome bin X347_Brown_Bear | reverse complement strand
ATACATTAGATTGCTATGATTTTGACTTATAAAATATAGTTCTAAGGGATAATTTAGAATATTGAATTGCAATATATTTAAAAATTTATATACTTTTTATTGCTATAAAAACACTTAAATGAAAATATATAACTTTTTATAAAATCTACTTAGAACTAAACATTACATATTGATATTTAAAACATTTAATAGGGCTTACTCTTTTTAATTTGCATTTTTTTAGATTAAATCAAAAAGCTATTAAAAGGGTAGGGCAGTTGGCTTTAAAAAGGTGGCTTAAGTATATGTATTTTAGTGAATGTTTTGGGCATAAATGAATTTAAAACTATATATTGCTTTGTTTTACATTAAACATATTAATGAAACACATTTTTGTTTTGATATAGAGAGGGAACACCCGCTTGATTTAGTTCTTTATATAGATCACAACCTTCCTGCATTCCAATATCACATGCTTTACCATAAAACTCTTTTGCAAGAGATAGGTTATGTATCAAAGCTCTACCTTCTTTATGTAAATTGCCAAGCACAAAACATGCGTCAGGGTAGTCTAATTTACATGATTTCTTATATAGCATTGCGGCTTTTTCATAGTCTTGTCTAACCCCTTTTCCATTCTCATAAAAATTGGCAAGCATAAAGCACGATGAAGCATGCTTTTTATCACAAGCTTTTTCAAAGTATGGTATTGCCTGCATAAATTCCTGCTTACTTGTTTTATGCAATCCAATAAAATAGCATCCATTCATATCTTTTGCTTGGCAAGCTTTTTCAAAATATGATATTGCTTCTTTTTTAGAATCTGCATACCATAGAATTTCACCTATTAATCCACACTCATTTTTTGCCTTGCATTCTTGAAGCGTTTTTAATCCAATATTAATAATTATTTTACATGATTCTATATTTTTGTTAATGCATTGCTGTATATTTACTTCCCAAGATTCTTTGCTGAAATTATTTGGTTGATTAGTGCGTATAGAATCTATTACATTCGCTAAACAAGGACATAAAACACACATTATCAAAAATACTAAACGCATAACACCCCACTCGCTTTTATTTTATGTAATTTTACAATATTTCCATATAAAATTCAGCATGAAAATATAATTTCATCAAAGTCCATTATTAAAGCAATATCATATAGATTATTTTTAGATAGGGTAGGGCGATTTTGCTTTAAATACTTATTTTCATTTATATGATTTTGCTTTTTAGCACCTTTGGCAGGGTAATGCCCCTCTGCCCTTGATATTTGCCATTTTTATCTTTATAGCTCACCTCGCAAGGCTCATCACCCTCCAAAAATAGCACTTGCGCTATCCCCTCGTTGGCGTAGATTTTTGCCGGCAGGGGCGTGGTGTTTGAAATCTCAATGGTGATATGCCCCTCAAATTCAGGCTCAAAAGGCGTAACATTCACAATAATCCCGCAGCGCGCATAAGTGCTTTTCCCCAGACAAATCGCCAGCACATTGCGCGGCATACGAAAATACTCTATCGTGCGCGCTAGGGCAAAGGAGTTTGGCGGCACAAGGCAGTAGCCATCCTTGCTCGCATCCACCTCTACGACATTGCGCTCATCAAAGCTCTTAGGATCTACCAAAGTCGCGCCTATGTTGGTAAAAATCATAAATTCACTCCCCACGCGTATATCATACCCATAGCTTGAAAGCCCATAGCTTACGATATTACTCCCCACTTGCTTCTCACAAAATGGCTCTATCATTCCCTTTTTACTCATTTCCTTAATCCACACATCAGACTTCAAGCCCATAAGCAATCCTATGTAAAAAATTTTATTATTATAACTAAAATATCATGCGTATTGCAATAAGGAAAAACCATTAGTTTGTGAGTGTGCTAGATATTCCAAACTAATGTTCTAAATTTTTGTAAAAAATTTTTTATGTCTTAATTAATTGCATAAATTCCATGCGAGTGCGAGAATCTTGCTGAAATAATCCTCTTACAGCAGAAGTTAATATTTTTGCATCTTGCTTTGTATTGCCACGCATAGTCATACATAAATGCAGTGCTTCACACACAACCATAGCCCCCTTTGGTTTTAGTGAATTCATAATTGTATCTGCGATTTGAGTTGTTAGCTTTTCTTGTATTTGCAGTCGTCTTGCAAAAGCCTCAACAAGCTTTGAGAGATTTGAGATTCCAACTACTTTTTTATCCGGGATATAACCAATAGATATTTTTCCAAAAAATGGTAGCAAATGATGCTCACACATTGAGTAAAATTCAATATCTCTAATTATAACCATTTCATTGCAAGCCCCATCGCTAAATACAGAATCTAATATCTTTTCTGGATCTATTTTATATCCGCTATAAAGTGTTTCATTTAGCATTGCTACGCGTTCTGGCGTTCTATGCAATCCCTCTCTATTGCCATCTTCTCCAATAAATAAAAATAGATTCTGAATGTAGTTTTGTGTATCTTGCAAGTGCTGTTTTAAATCTATTTTGTTTTTATTATTTTGTATTTGTCTTTTTGCTGACATGGTAGCCCTTATTATTGTTTATTGCATTATAACATAAAATGAGAATGTAAAATTCCCAATGTTGTGCAATGTTATTGTTGCATATCTATATATTGTAGCAACTAAAAAAATTCTAAAAACACAAACATACTTTAAAGTAAAAAGTATGCAATTTTTTTGAATTAAATCAAAATTATAAGAGATAAATATTTTGTAAGCTTATGTTTTAATGGGGTGTGTCAAAGTATAGATAATGCGGGCAATTAATTAGTTAATTTATATAAAAGATAGTTATTGTAAGTAGATTTCAATAAAACTAGCAAAATTTTAATTTATTTTATTGATTTTAAATTGATTTTAGCAAGCAAGTTTATTTTGCTTGCAATATTAATTATAGTAAAATGAAAGTGTTAGCGTAGTGCTACCATTTTACGACGCAAGTATGCTATTTTGCTTTGCAATGGCAATTCTTTAGGGCAAACATCATGGCATGCAATAAGACTCATACAGCCAAATACACCATCATCATTTCCAACAAGTTCATAATAATCCTCATCTGTTCGCTCATCATGAGGGTCTATCATAAATCGCACAATTCTATTCATACCAGCAGCACCCACGAAGTCATCACGCATAACTTTAGTAGCACAACTTGCAATGCAACATCCACACTCAATGCAGCGATCAAGCTCAAATACTTCATCGGCAACTTCAGGCTCAATAGGCATTTCAAGCTTTGAAATATCAGGAGTATGTTGTGTGTGAATCCAGCTTTCAACGCGTTTTGTCATACCAGCAAACCAATCTCCTGTATTAACACTTAAATCTTTAATAAGCTTAAATGCTGGCAATGGCATAAGCGTAATAACTCCATCTGGAAAATCTTGTGTCAATGTCCTACATGCAAGACCTGGTCGTCCATTTATCATCATACCGCAACTTCCACAAATCCCAGCACGACATACAAAGTCAAAGCTTAGGTCGGGGTCTTGTTGCTCCCTAATCATCCCCAATGCAATAAAAACAGTCATAGAATGAGCTTCTTCAACCTTATATTCCCTAAAATGTGGCTTAGAAGTAGCACTTTGTGGGTCAAATTTTAATGCTCTTATAGTTAAGGTTCTTCCTTTAGTTTCAGCACTCATTATTTATCTCCTAATCTTTGATTTCTTGCTTTATATTCTGGCTGCAAATTAAATGGCATTAAAGCTTCTTGCAACGCATATCTATCACCACCTTTTGCTTCTATCTCTTGTGTGATTCTATCAATTTCGGCTTGTCTTATTGCACTATTTGGATGCTCAATAATCATGCCTTTAGCCCCATATCCACGGAATCCTGGAGCAATTTCCATTTTCATAATATCTAAATCTTCATATGTTATAGTTGGTAGAGTTTGGTTTGGATCTTCCCAACTTGTAAGTGTTCGTTTAAGCCAATTAGCATCATCTCGTTTTGGATAATCCTCTCTTGAATGAGCGCCTCTAGATTCTGTTCTATCAAGTGCGCCTTTTGCCACACATAATGCAATTTTAAGCATTTTTGGAGTTCTATAAGCGTCTTCTAGCTCCGGATTGTTATGCAGCTTTTTATTTTTTACATGAATGTTTCTACTGCGTTTAAATAGCTCTTCAAGCTTATTAACTGCTTCCTGTAAGCTTTTGCCATCTCTAAAGATTCCAACATCATTATCCATAATGTCTTTCATCGCATTCTTTAACTCATAAACATCTTCATTACCGGAATTATTAATTAATGATGCAATATAGCTTTCTTGATCTTTGATAAATTTCTCAAGCACTGAAGTTTGCACTTCAATTTGTGCTTTTAAGCAATAATCTGTGAAATATCCACCAATAATCATGCCAGAAACCACAGCTTCGCTCACGGAATTTCCACCAAGTCTATTAAATCCATGTAAATCCCAACATGCTACTTCGCCAGCTGCAAACAAACCTTTAAGGTAAGACTCTCCTCTATAATCAGTGCGGATACCACCCATAGAATAGTGCTGCATTGGTCTAACAGGAGCCCATTTCTCTGCTGGATCTAAACCGGCAAATGTTTTACAAATGTCTTGCACATCACGCAAATTTCTTTCAACATGAGCTCTTCCAAGAATAGCAATATCAAGCCATAAATGGTCGCCATATGGAGATTTTACACCCTTACCATTTCGGATATGCTCTAGCATTCTACGAGAAACAACATCCCTACTTGCAAGCTCTTTTTTCTCAGGTTCATAATCTGGCATAAAGCGATATCCATCAACATCACGCAAGATTCCACCATCACCCCTACAACCTTCGGTAAGCAAGATTCCACTTGGCACAAGCGGTGTTGGGTGAAATTGAACCGCTTCCATATTACCAAGCTTTGCTACACCGGTTTCCATAGCAATAGCAGCACCTATACCTTCACAAATTACAGCGTTTGTCGTATTGCGATATACTCTACCATATCCACCTGTAGCTATTAATGTTCCTTTTGCTACATAAGCAATAAGCTCTCCTGTTACTAGATCGCGCACTACTGCACCATAGCATTTACCATCTTGATGAATAATGGAAATAGCCTCTTTTCTATCCTGAATATCCACACCTAATTTATAAGCTTCATTAGCTACAGCATAAAGCATGGTATGACCTGTTGCATCTGCAGTATAACAGGTTCTCCATTTTTTTGTGCCACCAAAGTCACGAGAATGAATATACCCATGTCTAAAGTCATCTTCTGTAATTGTTACCTTTTCACCATTAATAACTGCCGGACGATCACCCTTTTGGATTCTTGTCCAAGGCACACCAAAACCAGCAAGTTCTCTAATGGCTTTAGGCGCTGTAGTAACAAACATTCTTGCTACATCTTGATCACAACCCCAATCACTTCCTTTTACAGTGTCGGCAAAATGCAGGTCTTCATTATCTCCATCGCTTTTTACAGAGTTGCCAAGACTTGCTTGCATACCACCTTGAGCTGCTGCAGAATGGCTTCTTTTTACGGGAACAAGACTTAATACAATAGTATTCAACCCTTTTTGTTTAGCTGCTATTGAAGCCCTAAGTCCAGCTAAACCACCACCAATAACTAATGCATCACAATATACTACTTTCATATATCTTCCTTTTTTGTTACTTGCTTAGATTTTCTTTTGCAATAGAAACAGCTTTATCTGCCATAGCTTTTGGATTTGTTGCATCTGTATGCAAGCCAAATCGCTTGTGGTCGTATTCTTTCGCTTCGTTAATATCTTTAAAATCTTGCTTCATACCTTTACTAAAATAAGCATAAAATGTTGCTAAACCTAAGATAATAAAGAATACACTCATAACCCATTTTGCTGTTCTTAAGCCATTAACACCAAGCCCTTCTAACCATCCCCATTTAATACAAAGACGATAAAGACCAATAGAGCCATGCAACTCAACCGCAAAAAGTAAAACTATATAAAGTAGCCAAAAGTTTTGTGTAAAAAATCTAAATGACGAACCGCTTGGACCAATAGTATCTGCAAAAGCAAACATAGCATAAAGATGCACGCTAGCCAAAAAGAACATAACAAAGCCTGTAGCAGCCTGAATAAACCACAAGCTTGTGTCGCTATGCTTCATAACATGCTTATGTGCCTTTAGTGCCAAATATTGTCTATAATTAATAGGAAATTTTCTCATTGCCAACAACGCATGCACTACAAATACTATAAAAACAAATGCTGCCACACCACTTACAATTTTTGGCTCACCAGCCTTGATAAAAATGCTGCCTTCAAAAAACTTTGTAATAGTAAACATGAACTCATCGCTAATAAGAATACTAGAAACAAAAAACATGTGTGCTATCATAAATAAGCCCAAAAAGAGTCCAGTAGCACTCTGCCACCAGTCTAACTTAGCCGGTACCCTACTCTTCTTACGCTCTGTAGTTATGCCAAGATAACCTTCTATCACCTTCTCTTCTTGCATTAAGCCTCCCTTAAAATATGAGCTTTGAATTGCCAATAGCATGCTAACCTATTACACGCTGCGTATCGCATTATAAAATATATTAACTTTGAAATCTTTTAGTTATTTGCTTTTTTTATTTTTTTACATCTTTGTGTGTAAATTTTACACATAAATAAAATATATATATGTAGTTATTGTAGTATATCTAATTAAAATTCTAATTTATTGATATCTATGAGATAATTATTTTAATATGTAAAAATTGCAAAGTGCTATCTTATAGGCTTCATAAAACCATCTAAAAGCCAATCAGCTAATGCCTCATTTGTTGCTACAACTAAGTCCGTTGGGACTTCTTGACCTATAGAAAAATAGCTAATTGGCTTTTTAGTTTCATATGCGAGGGAAAAAATATTACCCAAACCACGACTCTCATCAAGCTTGCTAAATATCAATGTATCTAGATTTAAAATACCAAATGCATCGTAAATATCACGCAAATCTTCAAATTTTGTTGTCGCACTCATAACAAGTGAGGTATTTATTTTATAATCACCTTGCAAATACTTTTTAATCTGTGCAATTCTTTCGCCATCATTTTGACTTCGACCAGCAGTATCTACCAATATATAATCACAATAACGCAATGAATCTAATGCTTGCAAAAATTCTTCAGGAGCTACTACCATTTGAATACTAATACGCATTCTTTCTGCATACCACTCAAGCTGTTGTAATGCACCAATTCTGTAGCTATCAAGTGTTATAATTCCAACTTTTGCCTTTTTTTCAAGTGAGAATCTTGCCGCAAGTTTTGCAAGTGCTGTTGTTTTTCCTACGCCAGTAGGACCTACAAGCATCATTATTTTTTTTGTCATATCTTTACTTTCAGGTCGGCAAAATACCATTTTACGCAAAACTTCTCTAAAATAACGTTTAATTGTTAGTGAATTTTCACGCATCTTTAGAGGCATAAGCTCTAGACTTAAACTCATAATTGCATCAAGGTGGTTTTTAATAATGCCGCTATTTTTTGCAATACGATAGATTTCAGCAAACTCATGAGGAATGTTAATTCCCTCACTTTTTGGGCTTTTGTCATCCCATACCATATTTTGTATAAGTTTTAATTTGTCGTTTAATTTATCAAGCTCTTGTTTAATACCCCTCAACTCATCTATATTAGCACCTTGAATATTTTGACGCTCTTGTAGTTTTGAACCAACACGTTTATTTAAAGTGTCCAATGTGCTTGAAGTTTGTTGCAAAACAGATGGACTTGTCATTTGCATTGTGCTTGTTTTTGGCTGTTGTGGTTGCAATCTGCTTGTTGCACTTGGACTAAAATCAAGCCTAATATCTTCAGAATCAAGCTCACCAGATAATTCAGAAATTTCTTTAACAGCACGGCTTAATTGACGGCTAATATCATCATCAAAAACATCAAATTTTTTTTGTGCTCTTTTTCGTTCAAGCTCTTTTTGTGCAATTTCATCAAGTCGCTGTTGAATACTATTAGAACGTGGTGAAATTGTGTCTGGCTGTGGTGCAGGCATTTCATTATCTTGCACTGCTACCACAACTTCATATAAGCCCGGCTCTGTTAAAGTTTTTTTTCTAATTTCTTTACTATCAATAATAAGCGCCTCATCTCCATGCACACTTTGTGCTTTTTTTAAAGCCTCTGGCGGTGTTTCTCCTGAATAAGTATAAAGCTTCATTAAAATAAACCTAGTTGAAATGTAAGTGGGTTTAATACACTTTGACGATTATTGTAATCTTTGTGTGGTATATACATGTGTTTTAGTTTCGCATGTTTTCTAGCATAAAAAATCAAATCAATATCTAAAGTGCGTGCCGCATTCTTAAACAAACGCACTCTTTCCCTGCCAAGTTTGCGTTCAAAATAAAACATAAGCGTAAAAATTGTCCTAAGACTTAAGGGAGTGCTAAAAATAATGCTTGTATTATAAAAATCTGCTTGCATTTTGTAGCCAAATGGAGGATTTTTATAAATATATGCAGTGCTGTGAATCTGAACATGTGGATGATTAGCTAGACAGGTAAAAAGTTTTTCAAAGGTTTTTATGCAATTGCCGATATTTGCACCTATACCCCAAATTACTACATTTGCATGGCTTTTGTGATTATGCTGCACATATGGAAAATGCTTTGTAAATAGCTTCACAAATAACTCCTTGTTTTTATAAAACTCATCATCACACATAACATAACACACTAAAGATTCTGTATTTAGTGTAAAATTTGTATTATATCTAAAAAATTTGCATTTTGAAACACAAAATACAGAATCTTTCCATTTTAAACCTTTTAAAAATTAAAGAAACTATTTTATATCTAGATTATATGTTTTTGCTTACTCTTAAAATAATAATTAATAAAACATAAAAACAATTTAGAATTTTTTAGGCAGATTCTGAAACGCTTATAGAATCTATATTTTTTATCGTTGCTTTTGTTTTTTCTTGCTTATGGTTGTTTCTTGTTTTATCTTTTTTGTTTTTCTTTTGTCATTGCGAGACTTGCGTAGCAAGGCGTGGCAATCCATTTGTTTAGATTCTATAGTGTTAATGTTATGGATTGCTTTGGCTTTTTCAAAGCCTCGCAATGACGATTAGCTTTGCTTATTTGTTGTTTCTTGTTTTTTATGTTTATGGATTTATTCTCAGCCTATGGCTTCCTAGCAATTATGGATTTGATTGTAATTTAAAGATTCTAAATTTATAGAAGCTGCATTTATTATTATTGCAGGATTGTATTTATAGAATCTAAATTTTGATATTTTTAGGAACACTATTTGCTATCAGATTAAATCAATGTTAAATCTAACAAGGAAGGTTTGCTTTGCTAGCACATATTTATGCTCCTTGGCGGAGCGGATATTTTACTTCTAGTTCTACAAATGATTGTGTATTTTGTGAAATAGCTAATAACGCTCAAGATGATACGAAAAACCATGTATTTTATAGAGATTCTGTGTGTTTTGGCGTGATGAATAGATATCCTTATGTGCCGGGTCATTTTATGCTTATACCGCATAAACATATTGACACGCCAACACTTTTGTCTCAAGATGAGTGGCTACACCTGCATACATTATCACAAAAAGCAATCTCAATGCTAGAAGAGTATGGTGCAGGTGGCATAAATATGGGATTAAATATTAAACAAGCGGCTGGAGCAGGCATACCAAAGCATTTGCATTTGCATTTTGTTCCTCGTTTTGAAGGGGATACAAATTTTATTACATCTATTGCAGATACTAGAGTATATGGTGTTGATTTTGATTCTATTTATGATAAGATTTTACAACTTGCAAAAAAGCATTTAATATAAAATTTAAGGAATAGATATGAGAAAAGTATGTTTTTGTTTGTGTATTCTGCTTGGCATAATTCGTGCAAATCAATATGATTATTTACTATTTAGCCATATTCTAAGTGATGTTCAAAGTGGTTTTGATTTAAAAGCTGATGTGAATGCAAGATGGCAGGGCAATACACCATTATATACCGCAGTTAAAAATAATAATTTAGAAATTGCATATTTGCTTATTATGGCAGGAGCTGATGTAAATGCAATTAATCATGGAGAGACAGCCTTGCATCAAGCCGTGCGAAATAAAAATAGCTATCTTGTGCAACTGCTTGTAACTGCTGGAGCAAAAGTAAATATACAAGATGAAAGCTATGGCAATACGCCCCTGCATTATGCTGCATATAATAGCGATAGGCAATCACTGAATATATTAACAAACGCACAAGGGGATATGAGAATAAAAAACTTTGAAGGCAGGACACCAGCCCAAGTAGTAATGACAGAAATTACCATACCTCCAATTATTATTGAGGATAATAATCTTGCTATTAGTGCAAGTGCATTTAAAATTGTAAATGGTGCGGTTACTTTTAATATTAGAAATCTAACAAATGCCCCTTTAACTATTTTTAATACTGGCTTATACCTAAATGGTATGCTTATCGCAAGCAATCAAAAGCCGCTAGTAATACCCGCTGGCACAACTATTACAAATATAAATACTATGCAAATTGGTATGAATGGAATCTATGCACTAAGTGTTGATAAAAACGCTCAAGTTGATATTAAAGCTGGCTTTAGCATTGACTATCAAGCCGAAGGTCGCATGGAAAATGCCTTTAATAGCACAACTATGAAACTACAACTATGGAATCTACCTCCAGCAAAACAGCCAAAGCCTAGAGATTCTAAAGATTAACAATTGTTAGACCATTTGCTTCATTTTTAAGTTTTATAGTGTTTATTATATGAAATAAAAGGCTATTTTTATGTTGCATTAGTTTTATCTATAATTTTTAATAATCAAGAAATATTTAAATTAATGTATTAATTACTTTTAACTTTATGGAATCTATATTTTTGTCATTGCTTTTGTTTTGCTTTGTTATTTTTCCTTTGTCATGAACTAGACTTGCGTAGCAAGGCGTGGCAATCCATAGCTTTGAAGTTTAGCTTATAATCTGTTGTGATATTTGTTTTTTTTTTTTTGGAATCTAGCATGGCAAATTCTCTTGCAGATTATAAATCTATTTCATAATTTAGTATGGCAGATTCCAAGGAAGTTTTAGAATATAGCCTACTTAACAATTTAGATTCTATTAACATAACATTAAGGTAAAATATTTGCTTTTAATTAGGGGCTAAAATCATATAATATTATTAAAATATACTTACATGCCACTTTTATAGCAGAATTTTATAAAGATAGTGCAATCAAAATAACCCAATAAATATATTTTTTAAAGATTTTTTGATACAATCAGAACTTTAAGTTTTAATAAATATATAAAAGGAAATTCATGAATTCAGTGCAGATTTTAGTCCTTGATTTTGGCTCACAATATACACAACTAATTGCAAGAAGATTGCGTGAATATGGTATTTATACTGAAATTGTGCCATATTTTGAAAGCATTGATTCAATAAAGGCAAAGAATCCTAAGGGAATAATTCTAAGCGGCGGACCTGCAAGCGTTTATGAGGAAGATGCCTATAAGCCTGATAGCGGTGTTTTTACACTTGGTGTGCCTGTGCTTGGAATCTGCTATGGCATGCAGTATATCGCACATTTTTTTGGTGGCAAAGTAGTAAAAGCTAAAGCACAAGAATTTGGTCGTGCTGTCCTAACTATTTTAAATAAAGATTCTGCAAAATCAAATATATCTCAAACCATAATACAAACAAAGCAATTTATAATACGCACATATACTAATGAGGATTTCAATACGCTACACAAGCTAGTAAGCAATAAAGAAACAATGCAAACACTGCCAACATTAAGCGAGCAAGCAACAAGGGCTTGGCTAGATAGACAAATAGCAAACTATCAGCAATATGGCTATGGAATCTGGGCTGTAATTGATAAAGAAAATGGCAAAATGATAGGATATTCAGGCTTTGAGAAAACAAAAATAAGTTTCAGTAATACAATGCAAGATGTTTTGCAATGGAGCTATGCACTAGATAAGGCATATCAAAATAAAGAATATTGCGAGGCAATAGCAAAAGCATGCCTATCTTATGCCTTTCAGAATCTATATGTAAATGAAATATATTGCCTATCACATAAAGATAATAATTTAACAAAGCATGTTGCACAAACTCTGGGTGGTGAATGCTGTGATTGTGTAAATGATACAATGGTTTGGAAACTAGCAAATAACAATATAGAAAATATAGGACAGAATAATGGCAAGCAATTAGTTAGCGATACATTGATTCTAAGAGAATTTGTAGCAAGCGATTTGGCAGATATAGAATCTATGTTGCTTGATTGCGAGGTAATGAGTGCATGGGGTCGCCCATTAAGCAAACAAGAGGCAAAAGAATGGCTAGATAAGCAAATTCAATCATATAAGCTATATGGCTTTGGGCTTTTTGCTGTGATTGAAAAAAATAGCGGAATTATGGTTGGTCAATGTGGCATTACTTGGCAAAATGTGCAAGATATTGAACTCTACAATACGATTAAATCTAGCATTAATGCAAAGGATTATTTATTAACGCAAAATAATATGCAAGCCTTAATGGAATCTAAGTCGCCTTTATTGCCAGAGCTAGGCTATATCTTTAAAAAAAGCCATTGGCATAAGGGTCTAGCAAGCAAAGCCGCACAAATGTGTATGGAATATGCGTTTCAAAGTTTGGGATTGCCATTGCTTATAAGCCTTATAAAAACTGACAATATCGCACCACAAAATGTAGCAAAACGGCTTGAAATGCGTATAGTAGGCAAATGCTATAAAACTTTTAGCGGCACAGAGATTCCACATTTTGTGTATATGATGAAAGCAAGCGATTATCAAGGTTTAGATTTTAAGATTCAAGATACAAAAAAAGCTCTGCTTGAATTTGAAAGCTTTACACCTAGCAATCCTATGAAAGATTCTATTAAAAACGAGATTCTAAAAATATGGCGAGATTCTGTAAATGCCACACATCATTTTTTAACACAAAAAGATATTGAAAGCATAGAAGTTGATATAAATACTCTTTTAGATTCTATGAATATTATTATTGCAAGCGATTATGATAAGAGGCTTGGCTTTATTGGTTTGCAAGGCAATAAGATTTCGGCTTTATTTGTTGCTCCTAGTGCATTTAAAAAGGGTGTTGGAAAGGCATTATTGCAAAAAGCTTTGGAATCTGGATTAGGAGATTATGGGGAGATTTTGGTAGATTGCAATGAGGCAAATACAGATGCTATTTCATTCTACCATACGCTAGGTTTTGAGATTTTTGCACGAAGTCCAAAAGATTTGCAAAATAGGGATTTACCTCTCGTGCATTTTAGGGCTAATAGTGCTTTATTAATGCGTTCTTTTGATTTGCATTACAATATGCCACTTTTTGAGACAGAGAGGCTAATTGTAAGAGAAATGCGTCAAAGCGATAAATCACAATTGCAAACTATGCTGCTAGATTATGAGGTAATGAGTTCATGGGAGTATAATTTTAATGATTCAAGCGTTCAAGAGTGGCTATCTGTGCAGCTTAATAGGTATGAAAAGTTTGGCTTTGGGCTTTGGGCTGTTGTGGATAAGGATAGTGGGGTAATGATTGGGCAGGCTGGATTAAGCTTGCAAACATATAATGATAAAAAAGTGCTTGGCATGACCTATATAATTGCTAAAAATTATTGGAAAAAGGGCTATGGAGCAGAAGTAGCTCTTGGTTGCAAGCACTATGCTTTTCAAGTTCTAAAAGTTAGAGAGCTGTATTTGCTTATTAATGAAAGTAATGAGGCTTCAAAATCTGTGGCAAAAAAATTGCAAGCATATTTGCTTGGTGAGACTACTTGGACTTATCGTGGGCGAGCCATGCAGCGACTTGTTTATAGAATAAAAAATACTAATACCAATCAATTTAGCCTTGAGACAAATAGAACTATGCTTCGTCCTTATCAAGATTCTGATTATCCTGCCTTAAAGGCAATGCTGCAAGATAAAGAGATTATGCAGGCATGGAATGGTGCATTAAGCGAGCAGGGCGTGCAAGAGTGGATAGCAAATGAGAGGGCAAATCATGATAAATTTGGTATTGGATGGTGGGTTATAGTTGATAAGATTAGCGGGGCTGTGATAGGTCAGGCAGGACTTCATTATACGCAATATCTTGAAATGCACTACATGTTACACAAAGAGCATTTACATAAGGGATATGCCATAGAGATAGGGCTTGCATGCAAGGAATATGCTTTTAGACATTTGCGCGTTAAAAAGCTATATTCATTATGCAGAGAGGATAATATATCTGCACAGAATGTAGCAAAAAGAATTGGCATGAATAAAGTAGGCACAATAGAAGTGGATAATGTTAGCTATGTTGAGTTTTGTGCCATAAGCAAAGTTAGCCCATTTACTTATACAAAATATATTTATACTGCTTCTATGGAATCTTTAGAAACCTTGCAGAAAAACTTAGGACGACTTGGATTAAGGATTAGTGCTTTAAATATTACAGATTCTAAAGAAGTTCTTGATTTAAGTGCGCTTTGGCAGGAGCATTTTAAAAAAACACATAGCCATATACCACAAGAAGTTGTTGAGCAAAGTGGTAAAAATATGCTAGCAATAATTAAACAATGCAAACAATGTTTAATTATTAGTTGCGAGCAACAAGGTGGATTGGAAAATGAAGTATTGGGCTTTTTGGTTTTACATGCTACTAATAATATGCAAAGCTTTATAGAGATATTTTTATGCTCTCAAAAGGCACATATGCAGAAAGAAGGCATAGCTTTACTTCAGGCTTTAGTGCATATGAATGATAGCTCATATATCACTACTCCAAGCATTGTAGTGCAAGAGCAAATGCAGCATTTCTATGAGAATTTGGGCTTTACTAAACAATCAGATAGAAAGGAGCTATTGCGTTTTGATGGTGCATTGCCTAGTGATATTAATGCCAATTTATGCTATAAATATCACAATACCACGCTTCCATGTTTTATCTATGGTATAACTCGCATGGATCTTTCTGCGTCTTTGAGGTCTCTTTTATTGCAAGATACGCAATATAGTAGCACAGAATCAAATCAGATTTTTACATACGAAACTACACAAATTAATACCCATAAAGACAAAGCGAAACAAAATAATACAGCTATATTGTTTGCTGGTGTGAGGCAGGATTCTATCGTGTGGATGAGCCACGCGGATAAGGTGGAGCGCGTGCCTAGCGGCTTTGTGGAGCTAGCGCGCAGTGGGAATACGCAAAACTGCGCTATCGCCGATGAGGCGAGGGGCATTTATGCCCTGCAGTTTCACCCTGAAGTGGTGCATAGCGAGTGCGGCGGGGAGATTTTGAAAAACTTTGCGCTGCATATTTGCGGGGCGGATAATAGCTGGAATATGAAAAATTTCGCCACGCAGGAGATAGCAAAGCTTAGGCAAAAGGTGCTTGGTGATGGCTTGGAGGAGCAGGGGGCTATCAAGGAGGCTATGAGTGTTAAGAGTGAGGCTCTTAAGGCTATGAATAGTAGGGCAGAATCTAGCCAAAACGCCTGCCACACAGAAGCAAGCAGGAAAGATTCTGCAAGTGATTCTAAAGACAGCACAGAATCTAGCGAGCAAAATATACGCTTAGATTTTGTGAAAGTGCTAGAAACGGATCGCACATACCTGCGGACATACACGATGCAGGATTTAGAGGCGTTGCAAGCGATTTTGGATGGCAAGACAATGTATGCGTGGGGGCATAGCTTCACAAAGCAGGAGTGCAAGGAGTGGATAGAAAAGCAGCTTGAGCGATATAAGAAATATGGCTTTGGGCTGTGGGCTGTGATGGATAAGGTGAGCGGACAGCTCATTGGCAATGCGGGGCTAAATTATGAACGCATTGATATGGCAGGCGAGCGCGAGATTTTGGAGCTTGGCTATATTATCAATCATAGATTCTGGGGCAAGGGCTATGGGCTTGAAGTGGCGGCGGCGTGCGCGCGCTATGCGTTTGAAAAGGTGGGGGTGAGGGAGCTTTACTGCTTGATAAAGTGGGATAATCTCGCCTCGCTGAAGCTTGCTAGGAAGCTAGGAATGCGTGTCGTAGGAGAGAATAGCAAAATCTATCAAGGGCAGAAGCTAGCACATTATGCGCTAAAGGCAAGTGAGCTGGTGCTATGCGTAGATAGTGGGGGGCTGTTAGATTCTAAGTTGATGGAATGTGGTAAGAAGCCGCAGGGCGATGGGGATTGCAATATAGAATCTGGCACGGCAGATTCTTACGCTATGGGTTGCCACGCAAGCGCGCTTGCTCGCAATGACGAGGCTTTGCGAGATTCTAAGATTTCTTGCAGTATAGAATCTAGTGAGGGTGCGAAAAATGGGGGAGATTCTAAGGCAGGGGAAAATTCTAAGATTTGCGATGAGAAATCGGGGCTTTCAAGCATGCAAGCTGGGAGCTACCTAAGCGGTAGTGAGAGTAAAGACACCAAGCAATCCGCTAAGGCTAAAGCGGCGGGATTTTGCGATGATTTTAAGGGTTGTGCAGATTTTGGGGCGAGGAGTTTAGCAAGCCTAAATGACGAAGCAACAAAATCAAACTCCCTTAAAAGCGCGCAAAAGCCAACGCACAAAGTGTTGTGTGCGGTGAGTGGCGGGGTTGATTCCAGCGTCGTCGCCACCCTCCTCCACCGCGCCATAGGCGAAAATCTCATTCCCGTTTTTGTGGATACGGGGCTTTTGCGTAAGGGCGAGAAAGAGGCTGTGATAGCGATGTTTAGGGAGAATCTCAAAGTGCCTTTGATTGTGGCAGATTCTAGCGCGCTCTTTTTGGGGCGACTGAAGGGCGTGGTGGATCCAGAGAAAAAGCGTAAGATCATTGGCGAGACTTTTATAGAGGTGTTTGAAGCCGAGGCGAGCAAGCACAAGGGTGAAATCAAATACCTCGCGCAAGGCACGCTCTACCCCGATGTGATAGAATCTGTGAGCGTGAAGGGACCGAGTAAGACGATTAAAAGCCACCACAATGTCGGCGGGCTGCCTGAATGGATGAAGTTTGAGCTGATTGAGCCGCTGCGTGAGCTGTTTAAGGACGAGGTGCGCGCGCTTGGGCGTGAGCTTGGTATGCCTGAATCTATGCTTATGCGGCATCCTTTCCCCGGACCCGGGCTTGCTATACGCATTATGGGCGAGGTGAATGAGGGGGATTTGGGGCTTTTGCGCGAGGCGGATTCTATCTTTATAGAGGAGCTGCAGAGGGCGGGGCTGTATGATAAGGTGTGGCAGGCGTTTTGCGTGCTGCTGAATGTGCGGAGCGTGGGGGTTATGGGCGATAATCGCACCTATGATAATACGATATGTCTGCGCGCGGTAGATGCTCAAGATGGTATGACGGCGAGCTTCTCACACCTGCCGCAGGAGTTTTTGGAATCTGTGAGTAATAGAATCATCAACGAAGTAGCGGGCATAAATCGCGTGGTGTATGATATTACCAGCAAGCCCCCGGGGACGATTGAGTGGGAGTAGGGGATATGACACTGCCGATACACTTAAGCAAGAAAGATAAAGTCAATCTTGGTAGTTTTTACACTGCTGATTTTTTAGTAGATATAGTCTTTGCTATGCTTGAAGAATATGTGGATTGTCAAGGGTATGTGCTACTTGATAGCTCGTGTGGAAGTGGGAATTTCTTAAGCGTAGAGGCGATTAGCAGGAGTGGATTTAGCAAGGATAGCTTTAGCAAAATCATAGGCGTGGATATTGATAAAACTGCTATACAAATCGCACAAGATAGGCTAGATTCTAAAGTAAGCTTGCTTTGCAAGAATGCACTAAGTGGAATGACAAGGACGGATTTTGGCATAGCAGAATCTGATAAGCTTATCATAGTGGGTAATCCGCCTTACAACGACAAGACTTCTATCGTGCAACAAAAGCTAAAAAATAAAGATTCTAGCCTAATAGATTCTGCATTGCAGACGCGGGATATAGGCATTAGCTTTTTACGCTCTTATGAGAGACTTGGGGCTGATTTTATCTGTGTTTTACACCCCCTTTCTTATTTGATTAAAAAGACAAATTTTAAAGCCTTAAAAGACTTTACAAAAGCCTATAAGCTTTTAGATTCCCTCATTATTAGCTCAAGGGAGTTTTGCAAGGATTCTAAAGGACATTTTCCTATCATTATCGCTCTGTATAAAAGGGATAATATAGGAATGGGCTATGAATACATTTATAATTTTTCTTTTACAACAATTGAAGGCAGGCAATTTAGCTTGAGTGATTTTGATTATATAGGCAGATATATTGATAAATATCCTAGTAAAAATCGTGCTTATTCTAGAGATAAAGTAGCGATGTTTTATACCTTGCGTGATATTAATGCGCTTAAGCGTTCAAAAACTTTTATGCAAAAAGAAAATGCTAACACCATTTATGTTACACAAGATAGATATAGTCTTTATTGCTATGTAGATGTGTTTAAGCAAATGCTAGGGCATATTCCTTATTATTTAGGGAATTGCGATGTGATGATTGATTATGAGAAATTTAAGGATTTAGAAGCTGAGTTTATAAAAGCGAGTGAAAGCAAGATTGTAAGCCCTGAAATTTTGCGGTATTTTAGGGGGTTATTGGGGGTGCATTATGAGGATTGAGAGGGTGGAACATCATAAAATTTATGTGGAAATTCCACTAACGACACAAAGTGGCAAAACAAGGGTAAAAATTCGCAATAGCTTTTATGAATATGGACTGCCTACTGCGACAAGACAGATTCCATTTTCACAAAAGCACTATATAGAATGGCAAATCGGCTATGATGTGGATAAAAGCGATAAAGAAAAACTTGCCCTAAGTTCATTGCAAGACACAAGCTTTCAAGGAGCAAATGGCAAAACTAAGGCTCTTTATGAGCTAAGTGAATATCTTTATTATTTTGTGAAATGGGGGCTTATTTCACAAAATGAAATTATAAATTTAATGACTTTTTTGCAAAACATTATGGAAAGTGAGTTTTTGGACTCTAGAAGTGATTTGCAAATTTTGCGAAGCCACCCTGTGAGTAAAAATATCTTAGGCGTGGAGTTTTATGAATCGCAGGTGAAGTATCCGCTTTTGGTTCATAAGTTTAGCAATTTTGATGTGTTGGTGGAAATCGTTATTAAAGAAAAGCAAAGGGCTGTTGGCGTGCAGCCTATGCTCTACGTTTGTTTTCCTGTTACAGAATTGCAATGCACTCCTGCACTTCTTGGCAGGGTGGCAGAGACTAAAGAGTGTGGCTTGCTTGTTTTAGATTCTAAAGACAAGAATTTTTTATTAGAGACCTTTAAGATTTTTGGAATGCTAAGCAAGAGTCACAATGATGATGTGTGCGAGATTTTACAGACAGTGAAGGACTGATAATGAATAGAAACATCAACGAAGTAGCGGGCATAAATCGCGTGGTGTATGATATTACAAGCCAAGCCCCCGAGTAGATTAGAGTGGGAGTAGGGGAGATATGGATAATTATCTAAGAAAAAAGCTGTCTAAGCAGTGTAAAATGCAAAAATGCTTCAATTCGGTGGATTGTCTTAAGCTGACATACCAATACAATGGCGTAAAAGTGGCTTTATATTTTGATGAATATGATGATATCACCTGCAATCTTTACCTTATTTTGAATTATTGTCATGATATATATTTTACAAGGATTGATATTGATGTTTTGGTAACAAGAAATCCATATCTTGATAAAATCCCATTCGCAATTTTAAAGCAAATCAAAAAAGAAGAGAATTTACAAATTTTTTATGATGTTATGAGAGACAAGTTACAAAATGAAGAGATTAAAAAATCAAGCTATAATGATGAAAATTTCAAGCAAGTAGCTGATACAAGCAGAATAAGCGATAAGGTTTTCTTTTGGGGCTTAAGAAAAGCAAATATGCGAAATGATCATTTTGATTTTTTACAAAAGAATTTAAAACTATCGTCAAATATATTGCAAGCACTTAGAGTCTAAATCTTGGCTTTTTATAGTTTCAAGCTTGCTTTTAAGTAAAACTATTTCGCCTTGCAAGTCTGCTAATTCTTTTTCTTGTGTGTTATTGTTGGCTTTTTCTTTATCTTTTATATTGTGTATATTATGTAAAGCTTCGGCTTGGCTTGCTAATAACGGCTGTGCTTGTGTTGGCTTACTAGATTCTAATTTGTTTTTATTGTAGCCTTGATATTCTTTATTTTGTGCTTGTGTGGCTTGTTGTGTTTTGTTTTTTCTTACTATTCTTATGCCTTTTTTGTTCTGCATGTTTTCCCTTTTTATTGTGTGTTAATTTTGCCTTTTTGTTTAAAGGTCTTTTTGTTGTTTGCTCTTTTTTTGTTGTCTAAGCTTTGCAATATCTAGCTTTTTTTAATTGCTTTATCTTATTCTCTTTCCTTTGTTTTATGGATTGCTTCGGTTTTTTTAAAGCCTCGCTAATAACGGCTGGGCTGTTTTTCTGTAATTGCATTTTTTTAACCTTATTTACTTTTTTTATGTTATCATTTAAGCATCAGTTTTAGCAATAACTAGTGGTGACAGTGTATTGCGGTTGCCATCCATTGAGCTCTAACTGCCAACTCTGCGTTAAGCATGCTAACGCTTAAGGAGTTGGGTTTGTTTCTAAATTTTCTAATTCTAAAGTATAAATTTTATTACTTCCTTGTCTTTTTTCAAATAGTGTAATTTTTGCAATAGCAGATTTTTTATTAATTTGTATTTCTTTTATAAATCTATGCACTTTTATTATATTATCCCTTTTTTTATAATCGTCATTCGAATCCATTTTTATAGCATTTTCATAAAGATTTTTTAAATCCTCCGACACTTTAAAATGTTCGTCTTTGCTAAATCCATTTTTAATACTTTTATCAACTGCCTTTTTACTTGATATTTTATTAATTTCATTATTTGTTATAATTCCTTGTATATTGGTTTCTTTGTTAATAATAGGAATATTTTTAAGTTTACTTAATACTATTTTTAAATTACTCCTTAGCTCTTTCATGTTTTTTAAATCTTGTATTGTGTAATAAAAATTGCTTCTTTGATTTGCTTCGTTTAATGCGTTTTCTTTATGTAAAACTTTGGCATCGCCTCGCAATGACTGCGTGGGGTTTGCTTCTTTGTCTGCCATAGAATCTAAAGGGCTTTTATTTGCTTTATTTATTTCTTTTTCTTGTAAATGGATTGCTTCAGCTTCGCCTCGCAATGACTGCTGTGCTTGTCTTTTCTCTATAAACTTACTTACTT
>X347_Brown_Bear__coassemble_1433_pt1 | contig 21943 bp, 20 predicted proteins | sample X347_Brown_Bear__metabat2_high_PE_010 | metagenome-assembled genome bin X347_Brown_Bear | reverse complement strand
ATATTAATATTTTTGTTTTTATAAAATGATAATTTTGATAGTATGATTTTTGATTTTAATAATTAGAAAAATAAAATTTGCATGCGGGATAAAATACAAGAACTACATTATTATTGTATTTAAGCTTTGAAGTAATAATTGGGAATAATTTGTTTTATGAGATTCTAATTTCTATGAGATACTAGATTCTAATTTCAATAAATTGCATTTTAGCATTTTAATAAACTAATAAATTGTTTAGTAGGGCAGAAAATATAAAAATTTGAAAATTTAAGTTTTCATATATTTTTTATTTGATTTATAGCTATAAATAAGTAAATCTAATTATTTCAGATTATTTTCAGCTTTCAGCTATTTGGTTATATTTAAATTTCAATTAATAGTCAATTGTTGCATTATCTAGATTCTGAAACAAAATTGGAGTTTTTTGATTTAGATTCTATATTGCTTGCAAAATAACCAAAGCTTTGATAATTTTGTATAAAGCTATTGTAATCGCACGAATTTATCTTAATATGAAAACATTTAGATTTAAATAGAAAATACTTTTACTTATGCAACACAAAATATTTATATATAAAAAATATATTGTAGCAATGAAGCCATATTGTTGTTTATATATAAATATGAAAACTAATAAAATTAACGCCAAAAACTATTATTTGCAATTTATTTTAACATTATACTTATTTGTATAGGATTATAATAGTCTTATGCGTATTTGAAGTTTTGAAGAAAAATTAGAAAAAGCTCTATTTTATCTAAATATTCATACCTCCATAAATCTGTGCTTTATCTTCCTCTCTATCATCAGCGGCAAGTTTATCTTCTATGATTTGACGAATCTCGTCATATTTTCTTGCTTTTGCATAGTTTGCAAGCCAACTATCTACCCATTCTGGAGTTGCACCTCTTGAATTCCAACCCACAACCCCTGTGTATCCTGCATTTACCATTGCCGCAAACTCTTTTTTCTTTAGTTTCAGCATTTTCAACTGATTTTCAAAATTTTCAATCGTCATGATAACCTCACTTTTTAAATTTACTTCTACAACATGGTTATTTTTGTAATACCTTTGTTTTCCACTCGTGTAAAAGTTTCACTATATTTTATTAACTTTTAATTAATTAATTATTAACAATAAATATGATTTTTCAATAAAAGTTACTAATAATAAAAATTATCATGCAACTAAGTTTATAATATGGTAACTATATGAGAGAATATATTCTAGTAGAAGTTAGTTTTTACTAGAATATAAATGTAAGAATCTTTTTAGGGATTAAAAATAAAAATTATGCACTATTTATTGAGACATTCAAGTGCATATTTTTTGCCAAGTTCATATGCCTTTCTATTAACATCTGCAACTTTTGCAGGCACTTTGCTCAACATTGTTTCTATAACCAAGTCTTCAGGCACACAATTTGTAAAAGTTACAGTAGCGGCAAGAGCAACCACGCTTTGAGTTACAACATTTCCAACTTCCTCTTTTGCTATCGTAATGATTGGAATTTCATATATATTAAACAATTCCCTATCTGAATCTGTAGGTTTTACAAGATTTGGTTCTATAACCACAATACCTTGCTTTTTAATACCAGACTTATAAATATCGTAACTCATTTGAGCAACAGATAGCATAAAGTCAATATTTCCGTCCATAGCATAAGGATACAAAATTTCCTCATTGTCAAGCAAAATATCTACCTTTGTGGGACCACCACGCACTTGACTTGTATAGGTAGAAGCTTTAACGCCATAACCGCCACCGCGTATTTTTGCCTCTGCTAGAATCTCACCCGCCAAAAGGACACCTTGCCCACCAACACCTGTAAATCTTAATTGATGTTCCATTAATGCCCTCCTTTTTTCGCAGTTACACGTTCTTTATAAGCTGCGTATGCTTCACAATATTCTTGTGCTTCTGTATCATGTTTTAAAATACCAGTTGGGAATTTACCCTGCTTTTCTTCATCGCTCAACTCATCATATTTGCGTTTTGGCAATATTCTAGAATCTAGCCATTTTAACATTTCTGTTGCCTCTATCATTTTATTCTTTCTGCCAAGATTGACATGGCAATTTGAATTAATATCAAATAAACTAAATCCTTTATGTTTAAACCCTTCAATAAGCACTTTTTCAAGTTTTTTAGGTTCTAATATACTTTCCCTTGCAACAAAACTAGCACCTGCTGCAATACCCAATTCACAAATATCAAACTGATTGTCAAAATTCCCGCCAGGAGCAGTAACAGTCCAAAATCCTTTCGGCGTCGTAGGAGATGTTTGTGAATTTGTCAAACCATAAATAAAGTTATTAACAATAATATGATTAATATCAATATTTCTTCTGCAAGCATGAATTGTGTGATTACCGCCAATAGCAAGACTATCACCATCTCCACTCACAACAATAACATGCTTATCTGGATTGGCAAGCTTAATGCCTGTAGCATACGCCAATGTCCGACCATGTGTAGTATGCACCGTGTTGCAATTTACATAGGAACTCATACGACCACTACATCCAATGCCACTTACCAAACAAACATCATTCATATTCCAGCCAACTGCATCAATGGCGCGTATAATGCTTTTTAGAATCACGCCATCACCACACCCCCAACACCAAAGTGTTGGCATTTTTTCTACCCGTAAATACTCATCGTAATTAAAAGCCATCTTTATCTTCCTTTTATATTAAACTTTCCTATTTCATAGTGCGTAATTTTTCAATGATTTCATTTGGTGATATAGTTCTACCATTTGCACGACCCATAAATTCAACTCTGCGTCCAAGTATGCGTTCAATTTCTTCTCGATATTGACCCTTATTTAATTCCACAATTAGAATCTTTTTAAATTTTTCACCTATTTTTTTCAATTCTTTTTCTGGACTTGGCCAAATTGTTATTGGACGAAATAACCCAGCTTTAATTTCATTTGTTTTTCGCAGTTCGTGCAATGCTTCTTTGATACCTAGCGTAGCACTTCCATATGAAATAATAGCAATTTCAGCTTCATCAAGATAAAGCTCTTCATTATTGCTTAAGTAATCCGCCCTACTCTCTACCTTATTAAATAGTCTATCAATTAAAGCTTGTCCCTCTGCGGCATTTTCAGTTGGAAAACCAATTGCACCATGGTGCAAACCTGTAATATGATAGCGATATCCTTTAAAGAATGGATTTAATATAGCAGGCTCATTTGGTCCTACACCATAAGGTTTATAGTCTTTTGGATCGCCTTCAAACTGCTTTCTTGACTTATTATTTTTATGCACTTCTTCTAAATCTGGGAGCTGTGTTTTACCATACATGTGCCCCAATGTTTCATCAAGCAATAAAAATACTGGCTGCATAAATTCTTCTGCTAAATTAAAGGCTCTTATGGTTTGCGTGTATGCTTCTTCTAATGTTCCTGGTGCTAAAGCAATAGATTTATAATCGCCATGTGTTGGGTGCTTTGCAAATGCCACATCACCCTGCCCTACTCTAGTTGGCATACCAGTAGATGGACCAAGCCGCATAACATTTACAATAACTAATGGAATCTCTGCCATATATCCCAATCCAATTTGCTCTGCTTTTAAGGAAATTCCGGGACCAGAACTTCCTGTCATAGCCTTTACTCCACTCATAGAAGCACCAAGTGCTACTGATATTCCGCTAATTTCATCTTCCATTTGAATAAAGTTGCCACCATGGCTAGGCAGTAAATGTGCCATTTCATGCATAACATCAGAGCTTGGCGTAATAGGATAACCACCATAAAACTTACATCCAGCATCTATTGCGCCCATTGCAACAAGCTCGTTGCCACCTGTAATTACCTCACGCATTGTTTGCACCCTCCTCAATTGCCATAAATTTATTTGCTTTGATTTTGTCTGCCCTCTCTTGTGCAGTTTTATCTGTTTTTGCAAATTTAAATTGCTTTCTATCAGCAACAGTAATAGCAAAATCGGGACAATGCAATTCGCATTCCATACATCCAATACAGCTTTGAGGATACATAACTTTTACAATTTTACCCAACACCTTATGTGCATCAAGTTGCATTGCCAGCACGCCGGCAGGACATAGTGAAACACAAATATCACAAGCCTTGCAACGTTTCTCATTGACCCACACAGGAGTGTTTTCGGGCATTAAAACATCTGACATTTTAATTCTCCTTATTATATGCTTAATATATTTGATTTTTTTGGGCTTATATTCTAATTCACATTAATTTTGCCAATCAATAATCTATAGAATGATAAACTCATTTGCTTTCACTTCTATAGAATCTAATAGCAAATTTTCCTTAATTTCATAACAAACAGCTCAAATATTATACATTGACTGATAGCTACAAAGTTTTGTTTAATGTAGTCCAAAGCTAATATGCAATTAAGCTATTCCCCTATCAGCTAAAAGCTTTTTCATAGTTTCACCAATAACTGCTGGACTCTCAGCCACTATAACGCCTGCGGCACGCAATGCTTCTTGTTTTTCGGCTGCTGTTCCTTTACCACCACTAACAATAGCGCCTGCATGCCCCATTCTCTTGCCTTTTGGAGCAGTCGCACCAGAGATAAACGCTACAACAGGTTTTTTGATCTGCTCTTTAATCAATGCTGCTGCTTCAATCTCTAAACTACCACCAATCTCACCTACCATTACAATAGCTTTTGTTTCTGGATCTGCCTCAAACATAGGTAGAATCTGCTTATAACTTAAACCAATAATTGGGTCGCCACCAATACCTACTGCGGTAGAGATTCCCAATCCTTGTGTTACAAGTTGATTTGCACTCTCATATGTAAGAGTTCCGCTTTTTGATATAAGTCCAATATTTGTAGCACCTTTTTTGAAAATATAACCTGGCATAATACCAATTTTACATTCATCACTTGTAATAATTCCAGGGCAATTTGGACCTATCATATCCATGCCTTGTTTTTTTGCATACATTTTTGCAAACATAATGTCCTTTGTTGGCGCTCCCTCTGTGATAACAACAGCAAGTTTAATGCCGCCTGCTGCTGCTTCAATTATTGCATCGGCAACAAAAGCTGGTGGAACAAAAATCATACTAACACTAGCACCTGTCTTTGCAACAGCTTCCTTAACAGTGTTGAACACCGGTTTACCTAAGTGTTCTGTTCCACCTTTATTTGGTGTAACACCACCTACAATTTGTGTGCCATAAGCCAAACATTGCTCACTATGGAAACTACCTTCTTTTCCTGTAAAACCTTGAACAATTACTTTTGTGTTTTTATTTACTAAAATACTCATCTTTTTATCCTTACAAATATTTAATTTTTACCTTTATTTTGCTGCTGCAACAACTTTTTGCGCACCATCTTTTAAGTTTTCCGCTGCAATAAGATTCTTAATGCCAGCACCTTTTAGAATCTCTTTTGCTTTTTCAGCGTTTGTGCCATCAAGTCGCACAACAACAGGCACTTCAACACTTGTAAGTTTTGTTGCTTCAATAATCCCATTTGCAACCCTATCGCATTGCACGATACCGCCAAATATATTAACAAAAATAGCTTTTACATTTTTATCTTTTAGGATAATCTCAAAACCTTTTGCCACGGTTGTAGGATTAGCTCCGCCACCTACATCAAGGAAGTTTGCTGGTTGCCCTCCCTCATATTTAATAATATCCATAGTAGCCATTGCAAGCCCTGCACCATTAACCATACATCCCACATTGCCCTCAAGCTTCACATAGCTTAGATTGCTTTCACTTGCTTCAATTTCACTAGGCTCTTCTTCTGTGAAATCTCGCAATGCCATAATATCACTATGTCTATATAGCGCATTGTTATCAAATCCTAATTTTGCATCAAGTGCTAGAAAGCTACCATCACCTGTTAGAATCATGGGATTAATTTCTACCTGCTCTGCGTCTTCATTAATAAACACTTCATAAAGTGCTTTTGCAAATTTACTAAATGGCTTTTGTTGCTCTTTTGTAAGACCTAAGCCAAGTGCTAGCTCAAGCGCATGGAATGAGCGGAAACCAATGGTTGGATCAACTGCTACTTTAATAATTTTTTCTGGACTTCTTTCTGCTACTTCTTCAATCTCCATACCGCCTTCTGTTGATGCGATAAAAATTGGCATTTCAAGTCCTCTATCAAGAACAACAGCAATATAAAACTCCTTTTTGATATCCAAACCCTCTTCAATATACACTCGCCCCACTTTTTTACCTGATGGACCTGTTTGGTGTGTTACTAAAGTCATGCCAAGCATAGAATCTGTAAGAGTTGCTACTTCATCTAGGCTTTTTGCAAGCTTAACTCCGCCAGCCTTTCCGCGTCCGCCAGCATGAATTTGTGCTTTTACAACCCACACATTTCCTCCAAGCTCATTAGCAATTGCCTTTGCTTCGTAGCCATTATTTGCCACTCTACCGCGTGGCGTTGCCACACCGTATTTCCTTAAAACCTGTTTTCCTTGATACTCATGTATATTCATATGATGCTCCTATTTTTCACGAAGGAATTACAAAGTGAAACACAGGATAGCACCTCAAAGATTATTTGTTGGTGTGCTAGGCTTATTGCGTTTCGCTTTGGTTAGCAAATTTTCTTACAAATTCACTTAAAAAAAGTTAAAATGTGATAAAAATTCACAAATTTTATTAAAAAGTGTTAATTTTTTACCTTCTTGATATTATTTAAATGTTCTTTATAGTTTTCAGAAAAGTCGTGAGTTCCATTTTTGTTACGCATAAAATACAAATAATTTGTATTTGCTGGTTGTATTGCTGCCTTAATTGCCTCAATACTAACACTACCACTTGGGGTTTTTGGAATGCCTTTGTATTTATATGTATTAAATTCTGTCGTATCATTTCGGATTCTATCTGGAGTAATGCGTATATGGGAATATTTACCATAATTTAATGATCCGTCCATTTGTAGTGGCATATTCTTAGCAATCCTATTGTCAATAACGCTGGAAACTATTGGCATTTCTGCAACATTTGCTGCTTCTTTCTGTATGATTGAGGCTTTTGCTATGATTTCAAACCATTGTTTTTCATTATAATATCCAAGCAGTTCAATAGCAAGTGATTTGTGCTTTTCAAGTGATTGGTTAATTAGAGCTTGAATGATAAATTCTGGTGTTGCATGATATGGCAAACTATATGTATTTGCAAGAATTACACCATCGCTATAAGGAGCATATTTTTTGTAAAGATTCTCTAATTCATTAATGTCAAACTGAAATGTGCTTGCAATGTTTCTTAAAAAGAAAAAGTTTGTTTCACCGGGAATTAAAGTAACGCTTTTCATTGCTGCCTTTGAAGTTGCAAGTGCATAAAGAAATTCACCTTTGCTTAATGTCTCACTTGGTAATTCTATCCATCCGCTTTGTGGATTACCAATTAGACGCAAAAAATAGGCATCAATCAAGCTTAGACTATATCCTTTGTTTTGCAAATATGTTATAATTCCTTTTGTTGAACCCTTTGGAATAAAGATAATTTTTTCTGATTTCATTGGAATTGCAAGGTAAAAACACGCTCCAATCAACAATATCAAAAAACAATCAAAGAGTATATTTAAAATGCCAGATAAAGAAAATAAAGAATATTTAGACTTTGCCTTAGATACTAGCCTTAATAGCCAAGAAGGCGGCATAGAAGTCGGTGCAGCGAAGCCATCACTCCAATTAGAAACTAATGCAATTTTAGAACAAGAATCTAAAGATTCTATAGAATCTTTAGATAAAGAGGAGTTTCTAAAACAGAATCTAAACGCACATAATTCTCTTGAAAATAATTTAAATTTACAAGAAATAAGTCGCATTTTACAACAGAATCTAACCACAAAAGACGATAATGCCAATTTGAATTGCATAAAATCACCTCTCAAAAATTTTTTAGCCACTAATCATACACTAAAACAAACAACACCTTTATTAAAGCAAGGCAATCAAGATAAAAATAATGAAATTTACAACAACAAAGATTCTATGATATCCGTAAATTCGCACAAAACTAATACTACGCAAAATCACACAATCACGCAGAATATAAAAGAAAATACAGAATCTATGGAATATATAGCCTCCAAGCCATTAGTATATACGCAAAACAATCAAAAAACAATCAACAATAAAGCAAAAAAACAAAAGATAAAAAAGGATACAAAAGCAAAAAAAAAGCGTAATCCACTTATAAGACTTACATTGTTTTTTACAATATTATGTTTCATTACTATTGTAGGATACAAGATTCTGGCAAATGGAATCTTTATTGAGCATTTTAAGTTTGGCAATATTGCTTTAAATAATATTTTTTTACAACTGCAAAATAAGCTAATATTGGAAATAGATAGCATTGACTTAAAAAGTTTAGGTGATGTGGCAGATAATAACGAGGCTAATGAAAAGAGCTTTAATGAAGCTTTGCAAAATGCCATAACATACACACAAAGAACGCTTTATATATTAAGTTACTTTGAAAGGCTTCATATTAAAGAACTACAAATGCCAAGTAATCAACAATGGCGTATTGACTATACAGATACAAACTATCGCATACAAGGAACACTATTTGATGTAGATTTTGCTATTACAAATAATCACAATAATATACGACTTGCGATAAATAAATTTCAGTTAAAAACACTTCCATTGCACTTTGATGGGACATTAATTTATGCTATTCCAAGCAAACAGCTACTTTTTGACATACATGCAATAAAAGACGACAATATAAAAGAATATATTGCATTAAAAGGCAAAACCAACTTTCAAGACATTACATTAAATGCAAATAGCAGCACATTGCAAAATATTGACCTTATCAAGCCATTTATAGATAATATACAAAATACACATTTAAGGCAGATTCTGCAAGATTGGATTTTTAATAATATTAAATATGAGAATTTGCGATTGGCTAATCTATCTATGAATATTAATCTTGATAGGCTTGGAGATACATTATTGCATAAAACAAAAGCAAATATTGTAATAGAGAATCCAGAAGTGCGTGTTGCTAAAAATGTAAAGCCAATTACTGCAAAACAAGTTATGCTAGCATTTTCAGATACAAATCTAGTTATTACGCCATTGCAGGCAAAATTTGCAGGCATGGATTTAAGTGGCTCTGAAGTTACTATTGCAAATATGCCACATAGTGATTTTATTCTTGACTTGCATGGGAAAAATATTCGATTTGATTCTAATGTTGCAAAACTATTGCAGCATTATAATGTAGCTCTGCCGATTATACAGCCCTCTTTAGCACAAGATTCTAAAAATTTAAAGCAAATAGAAAAAACCAAAAAACAACATGCAAAAATGCAAGAAGCAATAGATAATACAGAGAATCTTGTAACAAAGGCATTACAAACAAAGCAAGTTTTACAATCACAATCAAACGCACTCCAACCTCAACTACCAGAACACACAACTAAAAGTCAGGTAGAAAACATTGTAAATAACGAGCAAATATATGCAAAGATTCTAGAGCTTAATCCTCAAACAACATTAACCAATGAGGCATTACGCAACCCAAATGCAACTCAATCTGGAAATAATGAAACAGCAAGCATGCACTTGCAAATTGCAGTTAAACACAATAATAAAATACCAACAAAGCCATTATTTTCATTACAAGGAATTATCCAAGCCCAATATACAAATTTAAAACTCTATGACATTCCACTTAAAGCAAATAAGCTAAATATTGCCCTAGATATCACTCCAAACCAAAAGCTTGTGTATATTAATGGTGATAAGGTGAAGTGGCAGCGTCTCATTGAAGCGGATGTAAATGTGCTTCTTGATTTAAATAAACAAAATATTCAAGCAAACACCTATATACACAAGGCTATATTAAATACAGGGAATCTAAAAGATTTAAAATTAGTGCCAAATGCACCAACCACAATGCAAACACAAAGAACTGCCTTGCTACCACAATATAAAGAAACATTAAAAGACTTTATACCAAAAGCTAATAATACAACTCAAACAAATGAGGGTATATATCTTAGTGATATCATGCCATATAGCAATATGCACGCTAATTTAAGGCATTTTAGTGGATATTCTATACACAATACAAGCATGCAAACTTCAAATACTAACGATGCCCATAAACTGCTAGAAGATGCAAAAAAGAAACAATTGCAAAATGTTGAGCTTTCACCAGAAGTTACAAAAACTCTTCCAAAGAAAAATATAAAAGATGATGGCAAAAGTGCAAAAGAATATGATAAAGTATTAAAAGATTTAAAAACCAATCCTGTATGGAATGACTTAAAGATTCACGCAAAAAAAACACAGCCCTTTAAGAAATTAAGCACAAAAGAGCTTACAGATCTTGCACTTGAGGATATTGAACGAGAAAAAGATACTTTTATACTGCCGCAAGATTTTTTGAATATCAAAAATGCAAATATCCATTTAAATCTATCATTTGCAAATAATAAAATTACGCTTGATGTCCCTGCCCTAAGTCTATATTTAGAAAGTGGTAAAAATTTGAAATTAAAAATTGCAAAAATTGAAAATATTTTACAATTTTCACCACTTGCACGTTATTATGGAATAACACATGGAGATTTTAATCTCTATACAACGCAATATCCAAACACACAAAAAGAAAATTTCAAGCAAATAGATTTTACACTAAATCTTACTCAACTTAAACACCCGCTATATACGATTAAACATAAACGCGTTACAGATTTAAGCCTTAAAGGTCATATTCAAAATAATGCGTTAATTGTGTTTGTGAATGATGATATTGACTTTAAAAGTCAAGATTCTCTAAGTATGCTGCGTATGAGAGGCTATCGTATTGATATTGATGAGGCTATGAAATCTCAAATACCATTTTTTATGGATTTATTTAAAGATAAGAAAATAGATGCCCTACCCTACTCCGATGCTGCTATATCTCAAGAGCTAAAATTTATTGCCATTAAAAATAAGCTTAGACAACAAATGAAAGTAAAGCCCACTGATTTTAATATTATTGGCGAGAATTTGCAATTTACTTTTTTGGGATATACAGCTCCACTTGATTCTGTTAATATACGATTTATTGATGGTCGCATTATAGTTGATGGGCAATATGGAAAAGGGATTCTAAATGCTTCTCTTATTAAGGATAATGTGTATTTTAGAGCAAAGAATTTTAGTGGAGATTTTATAAATATTGTGCTTGCCTCATCAAAAGGTGGTAAAAAAATGCTAGATAATGGGACTTTTAGCTTTGATGGCATATATCGTGGTGGAATCTTAAATGCCGCACTTGAATTGCAAAATACTGCACTAATTGACTTTAAAAGTGTGCAAAATATTTTTGCTCTAATTGATACCGTGCCATCACTTTTTATGTTTAAAGATCCGCATATTTCAACACAAGGCTATCAGGTTAATTATGGTAAGGTGCTATTTGCTATCAATAGCGATTATATAGGACTTCAAAACATTTTTTTACTTGGAAGTTCTATGGATATTAACGGACAGGGCATTATTGATATTGATACACAAGAAATGAATGTGAATCTAAGTATTTCTACAATTAAAAATTTAAGCAAATTTATAAATAAGATTCCAATTATTGGGTATTTAATATTAGGACGCGAAGGGCAAATTAGCACAAATCTTATTTTGAGTGGCAAATATATTGACCCAAAAGTTAATATTACGCTTGCATCAGATATTATTAAAGCTCCATTTAATATTTTAAGACGCGTTTTTCCTGTTGAAATGCTTGTAAATCATTCAAAAAATGAAGATGAAATGATGAATTATTGATATTTTTAAAATTTTGTAAATATTATTTAATTTTATATTTTTTGTCTTTAATGTCTGTATTTTATAGATTCTGTATTTCTTTTATATATAGAATCTATTTGCAATTATTTATCTTAATTCCATACCCCTTTATAGAATCTAGGCTGCATAATTTAAAGCTTTATGGCAAAACTTGCAAAATTAAAAACAATGCGGTTTTTAAAGTATTTTAATAAAAAATTTGGTATAATGCCGATTTTTAAACTTGCTTGGGGCTGTTTTGGCTTTCGACGGGAATTTTATGGCAGTTTAAGCATACCAGCTGATATCTGCAACTATCACAAAACAATAAACGCAAACAACGCGAATTACGCTCCAGCTTACGCAAAAGTAGCGTAAGTTTAACATCCTTTTAGGAGCCAGATTCTATAATCTTTATCGGGAGGTTTTAGAATCTGTCATCAATCCGATTGCTTGAATATTTATGCCTAGCGATATTCAAAAAGATTATAGGCTTTGATAGATTCTATTTTGCATGTTTTAAGGAATATATCAAGATAATAAAACATTGCTAAGTATGTAGAAATCTCTGTAAAATAAGGTTTTCGGACTGGGGTTCAATTCCCCACAGCTCCACCATTTATCTCAAATTATATTAAAAATACAAAAAGTTAAACATTAAAGCTATAATTATAATTCTTGTAAAAAATAATCAAATATACATAAACCTTAGTTTTTGCATATATTTAAGTCTAAATAAAGCTTAAATTTGCAATATCAAGACAAATTTATTGATATTCTTAATTAAGAAACACTATTTATATGTAATATTTTTTAAAACATGGCAATGATGATAAATTCTACTTAAAGTAAAAAGTCTAGCCTTTTTAAGATTAAACAAAAAAATTATATAAAACATTAAAGTAAAAAGTTGTAAGTGTGGTTATAAAATGTAAGTATTGTTTTATACATGTAAATGGCATGATATGTGCTTTTTTATCCATTTTAGAAAAATACTATAATATCTTAGGATTATGTAATGAAAGAAATTTTTTTTAAAGGAATATCCACTTGGCTACCTGTATTGTGCGTTACCTTTGGTGCGTTTATTTTCAATACTTCTGAGTTTATCCCCATTGGGCTTTTAAGCTCTATTGCCAAAGATTTTGCCATGAGTGAATCTGATGTAGGGCTTATGCTTACCATTTATGCGTGGGTGGTGGCACTTGCCTCGCTGCCCCTTATGCTCTATTTCGCACAAAGCAATCTCAAAAAGCTTATGCTGGGCGTTATCGCCCTATTTGTGCTTAGTCATTTTGTATCCGCTCTTTCGCAAAACTATATCATGCTTGTGGCTTCCCGCATTGGTGTGGCACTCTCGCACGCACTCTTTTGGTCTATCGCCTCTGTCATGGCGGTGCGTGCCGCTCCTAAAGGGAAGCAATCAAGTGCATTAAGCTTTGTGATTACGGGGAGTTCGCTAGCAATGATTGCAGGCTTGCCGCTTGGACGAATGATAGGGCTGTATATGGATTGGCGTGTGAGCTTTTTGTGTATTGGGCTTGTGGCGTTGTGCGTTGGCATTGGATTCTGGCGTGTATTTCCTAGCATGCCAAATACGCAAAATATCTCGGTAAAAACCCTCCCCTCACTGCTGCATAAAAAGGCATTTGTGAAAATCTGTATTCTTACGCTAATCTTTGTGAGCGGGCATTTTAGTGCGTATAGCTATATTGAGCCGTTTTTGGAGAATGTGGCGGGGTTTTATCCTAGTGTGATTACTTTTGTGCTGTGTCTTTTTGGGATTATGGGTGTGGTGGGGAGTGTGCTTTTTGCTAGATTCTATGAGCGATTTCATACGAGCTTTGTGCGTTTAAGCCTCTTTGGCTTGGGGCTTAGTATGTTTCTGCTTTATTTCATGCGGGAATCTAGCGTGGCTATGGTGCTGCTTTGTGCGGTGTGGGGGCTATGCTTTATGCTTTTTGGCGTGATTTTTCAATCGCAAGTGATAGCTTCTGTGCCTGAGGCGAGTGCTGTGGCTATGAGTATTTATTCTGGGATTTTTAATGTCGGTATAGGCAGTGGCGCGCTTATTGGTGCTAAGGCATATGCCTATCTTGGGATAGAATCTATTGGCTTTGTGGCGAGTGGGATTTGCCTGTGTGCGATTGTGTATTTTGTAAGCAGCATGGGCTTTGCAAAGGTTTTTAGGATATTTAGGAGGAGATAGAATCTTAAATGATAAACATGAAACAAAATCAAACTATATATAAACACCCGCTAAACCCTATATACAATACACATTCACGCATATTAATTTTAGGCTCATTTCCTTCTGTAATTTCACGCGAAGAGCAATTTTATTATGCACATCCACGAAATAGATTTTGGAAAGTTCTATATGAACTTTTTGAAATAACAGAATCTAAAGCAATAAAACAAGAAAAGCATTATAAAATACAATTTTTAGAACAACATCATATAGCATTATGGGATATTGCACAAAAATGCACTATAAATAAATCAAAAGATTCTACAATGCAGAATGTAATACCAAATGATATTACATTGATTCTATCGCAAGCAAATATTAATGCGATTTTTTGCAATGGCAATAAAACACACGAACTTTTTTGGCATTTTTTTAACAAAACAATGCAATTATGTGATAAATATAAATCCATTAAAGTATTTTCTCTGCCTTCATCAAGCCCAGCTAACGCAAAATATAGCCTTGCAAAACTAATAGAAGCATGGAGTATTATTAAGAACTATAATACTCCATATATTACAGCAAGCCTTACAGACAAACAAATAAAAAATTAAAATATTTGCTATAATATATCTAGCAATATATCATGATAGAAACTTAAAGAGGTAATATGAAACAGAATCTAGAGTTAATGGGACATATTATAGCTAGCTATCCTAGCACGCAAGCATGCCTTTGTGCAGCCACAGGAATCTTACGCGGTGGGGCAAAATACCTTGAGGTGCAGTTCCCTTTTTCAGATGGCAACGCTGATGGCATGTTAATACAGAATGCAAGCGATTATAGTTTGCAGCATGGATTTATTCCGCAGCATGGATTTACTATTATTGATACTCTTGTTAAAAACACAAGCAAACATATACTTGCAATGACATATGCCAATATTGTTTTGCAATATGGAGTTAAAGAATTTGTTGGTGAATTGCAAAAATGTGGTGCTTATGGGGCTATTATACCGGATTTTGGTTTTGGGGTAGATGATTTTGGTATGCGTGAGCTTTGCAAGGAACATGGATTGCATTTTATAGAGCTTATAGCACCACTAACGCCGCATACACGCATACGAGAAATAGCAAAGCAAACTCACGCTCCTTTTCTTTATGTTGTTGCGCGTAATGGATTAACAGGGAATCAAACACTACTTAATAAAGAGGTGCTTGAGTATATTGAAGATGTAGCCGAAATTTGCGCTTTGGAAGATAAAAAAATTATGGTAGGCTTTGGTATTAATCACTCAAGCCAACTTGCTCTTTTACAACACAAAGTCTATGGTGTTGTAGCTGGAAGTTATTTTGTAAATATTATTAATCAGAATCTTGAAGCAGAAAATCTTACAGAAATTTTACAAAATGCCACACAAAAATTGCTAGAATTTGAATAGCAAAGATTTTAAAAATAAACCACTAGATTCAGTGTTTTAATATTGAAAGCTAGCTAACAAATATCATGCAATAAAATAAAATTGAAAAATAATACTAGAATCATTTTGTTATATCAATTTTATATTGCCCTGTGCCAAAACACACAGCTACCTTAAAATTAAGTCTTGCTAAAAATGTGCGTGTATCTAATTTTATATTTAGCATTACATGAACTTACTTATTAGAATCTACACTTCATTATTTTCCTCAAAAACAATCCCAACAGGACAATGATCGCTACCCATTATATCCGCATAAATATGAGCTTCTTTTAGGTTCTTAGCAATACATCTAGACAATAAAAAATAATCAATCCGCCACCCAGTATTATTTTGACGTGCTTTACCCATATAGCTCCACCATGTGTATGCTCCTGTTTTATCAGGATAAAAATATCTATAAGAATCAATAAAACCGCTATCTAAAAGCAAGCTCATTTTTTCACGCTCTTCATCAGTAAAGCCAGCATTCCTACGATTTGTTTTTGGATTTTTTAAATCGATTTCTTTATGTGCTACATTTAAATCACCACAAACAATGACAGGTTTATACTGCTCTAATCCTTTCAAAAATTTACGAAAACCATCTTCCCATTCTTGTCTATATGCAAGTCGCTCAAGCTCCCTTTTGGAATTTGGTGTATATACATTAACAAGAAAAAAAGTGTTATATTCTGCAACAATTACGCGTCCCTCTTTATCATGATGCTCAATCCCTATATCATTGCAAACACTTAAAGGCTCTGTTTTGCTTAAAATGATTGTGCCGGAATAACCTTTTTTTTCCGCATCATTCCAAAATTGACAATAGCCATCAAAAGCAAAATCACTTTGACTTCTTTGCATTTTAGATTCTTGAATGCAAAATACATCAGCATCTACATCATTAAAAAAATCCATAAAACCTTTTGTCATGCAGGCACGCAATCCATTAACATTCCACGATATTATTTTCATTTATTTTCCTACTAAATTGACCTTAAGCTTTACAATTGCTTAATATATTTATAGCTAAATTATACCACAATAAACAATATATAAGTATGCTAAAATACCGCTAAAAATAATAATTTGTAACAAAAAGTAATAATAATGTGCTTGAAAGTAAAATAGATTCCATATTAGTGTTTCTTTTTGAGACATAATGGCATGTATATATGCCTAAGCTTTTTGAAAATCTAAAAAATTTACAGAATCTCTGTTAAAATTATCGGTAACAAGCTCTTTAATTTCAAAACACCATATAGCAATTGCAGTAGCATTAAAAACAGCAAATATTTTAATTTTATTTGCTTCAAGTTTTTTATATACTATGATATGATATAAAAGTTAAAGAGAATGTGAGGGTTTCTATTTGAAACAATAGCCCAAAAATAAGGAGAATATAATGTTAGAAATCAGATGGCATAGTAGAGCTGGTCAGGGTGCTGTAACTGGTGCTAAGGGGCTAGCAGATGTTATTGCTGGCACAGGTAAGGAAGTGCAAGCGTTTGCTACCTATGGTTCTGCAAAACGCGGTGCAACAATGGCTGCATTTGATAGATTTGATGATACGCCAATACTTAATCATGAAAAGTATATGGAGCCAGATTATGTATTAGTGATAGATCCGGGGCTTACTTTCATTGCAGATATTTTTGAAAATGAAAAACCTACGACAAAATACATTATTACTACGCATTTAAGCAAAGAAGAGCTGCAGGAGAAAAAGCCTGAATTAAAAAGTAGAGAATTTTACATTGTGGATTGCATTAAAATTTCTCTAGAGGCGTTAGGAAAGCCAATTCCAAATGCTCCTATGCTTGGAGCATTTATTAAAGAATCTGGTCTTTTGCCTATTGAAGAATTTAAAGAGGCTTTTAAAAAGGTTTTAGGCAAAAAGTTACCACAAAAAATTATTGATGCTAACATGGTGGCTATTCAACGTGCTTATGATGAAGTGCATTAAGATGATGTGAAAGGATAGAATATGCAAAATACAAATAAAGGTTGGAATGAATTATTGCCAGGTGCAGTTGTATTTCCTCTTGAAACAGAGGGGACAAAGAGTCTTGATATGCATCAAGAGGATAGAACATATACAGACAATAGCTCTTATAAATTAAGTGTAGCTCATTGGCGAACAGAGAAGCCTGTGCATAATGTTGAACATTGTATTAATTGTTATTTTTGTTGGGTTTATTGTCCAGATAGCTCTATTTTAGTGCGAGATGAAAAAATGACTGGCGTAGATTATAAACATTGCAAAGGTTGTGGCGTGTGTGCTGATGTTTGCCCCACTAATCCAAAATCTCTAATTATGTTTCAAGATTTTGTTACAAAAGAAGAGGCAATAAGCCAGTGGCCGGCAAAAGAAAAGAAAGAAAAGAAGGCATAAGGAGTTAAGCAATGGCAAAAGTATATGAATTACAAGATGTTGAGGTATGGGATGGCAATGTAGCTGCAAGCCATGCCTTAAGACAAGCACAAATTGATGTAATGGCAGCATATCCTATTACACCATCAACACCAATTGTGCAAGACTATGGCACATTTGTTGGCAATGGTTATGTGGATGGCGAGTTTGTGCTTGTGGAATCTGAACATGCCGCTATGAGTGGCTGTGTGGGTGCGGCTGCCGCAGGTGGCAGAGTAGCTACTGCTACAAGCTCACAAGGGTTAGCATTAATGGTTGAGGTATTGTATCAAGCAAGCGGTATGAGATTGCCTATTGTTTTAAATTTAGTGAATCGTGCTTTAGCTGCTCCGCTAAATATACATGGCGACCATTCAGATATGTATCTTTGTCGTGATGCAGGCTGGATTCAGCTATGCACTTGCAATCCTCAAGAAGCTTACGACTTTAATCTTATGGCATTTAAAATTGCTGAAGATTATGATGTGCGTGTGCCAACAATTGTAAATCAAGACGGATTTTTAAGTTCTCATACTGCACAAAATGTGCGTCCTTTAAGCGATGAAGAGGCATATAAATTTATTGGAGATTATAAGGTTAAAAATGCTTTATTGGATTTTAGCAAACCTGTTACTTATGGTGTGCAAGCCGAAGAGGATTGGCATTATGAGCATAAAGCTCAACTACATGCAGCTATTATGAATTCTATGCCTGTTATTGAGAGAGTATTTAAAGAATTTAAAGATAAAACAGGCAGAGAATATAAACCAGTTATGAGCTATGATATGGATGATGCAGATGTTGCTATTTTTGCAATTGGAACAACAGCAGAATCTGCACGAGTAGCAGCAAAAGCTATGAGAGAGCAAGGTATAAAAGCTGGCGTGGTAACCATCCATGTTTTGCGTCCATTCCCTTACGAGCAAGTAGGTGAAGCTTTAAAAAATGCAAAAGCAATTGCCATTATGGATAAATCATCTCCTGCTGGAGCAATGGGTGCAATGTTTAATGAAGTTAGTGCCGCTATATATCGGGCTGCAACAAACAATCGCCCAATACTTTCTAACTATGTATATGGTTTAGGAGAACGCGATTTGACTCAAAAAGATATACGCAAAATTTATAGTGAGCTTGCAGAGAATGTAAAAGCAGGGAAACTAACACATAACGCACAGCAATGGATTTGTTTGCGTGGTAAAGAAATGGGATTCCATTAAGATAGCAAATCTTAACAAGATTGATAAAGTTTCATAAAAGGAAAGATAATGACAAAAGAGATAAAGAATCTAAAACAATTTAGTAAAAGTGCTGAAAGATTTGAGGGGGCACATTTATTGTGTCCTGGTTGTGCACATGGCATGATTGTTAGAGAAGTTTTAAATGCTGTTGATGGACCAATAGCTATTGGAAACTCAACTGGCTGCCTTGAAGTATCTACAGCTGTATATCCACATACTTCATGGAATGTGCCTTGGATTCATATTGGTTTTGAGAATGGCTCTACTGCTATCTGTGGCGTTGAAGCTATGTATAAAGCACTTGAACGCAAGGGTAAATATAAAGGGCAAAGGCCTAAATTTGTGGCATTTGGTGGCGATGGTGCTACTTATGATATTGGATTCCAATGGATTAGTGGTTGCTTTGAAAGGGGTCATGATTTTACATATATTTGTCTTGATAATGAAGTATATGCAAATACAGGAGGACAAAGAAGTGGTTCTACCCCACTTGGTGCTAGCACATCTACTACACCAGCAGGAAAAGTAAGCTATGGTAAGAAACAAAAGAAAAAAGACCTATTAAGTATCATGGCAGCACATGGTAGCCCTTATGTAGCACAGGTTGCTCCAAACAAATGGAAAGATATGAATGCTAAAATAAAAAGAGCAATTGATACAGAAGGTCCTACTTTTATTAATGCTATGAGTGCTTGCACTACTGAATGGAAATTTAATTCAAATCACACTGTTGAAATGAGTGATTTAGCGGTTGATAGCCTTGTATTTCCGCTATATGAGATTATTGATGGGCATGAATTGCGTATTACTTATCGACCTAAAAATGTTATTCCCGTGCGTGATTATTTGGCAGCTCAAGGCAGATTTAAACATTTATTTAAACCTGAAAATGAGCATATTATTGAACAATTCCAAAAAGATGTAAATGCAAGATGGGAACTACTACAAAGGCGAGAAGAAGCAAAACTATAGTTAGCTATTTTTGAATAAACCACTATACTATCCCACATTTGATTACAGAATCTTTGTGGGGCTATACAAAATATATATAAATTATTAACTTAATTTTAAAATACGCAATTTATCTAATCAAAATTTTACCCCTTGACTTGTTTTTTTTGTAAAATGCACTCCAAGCTTGCTAATGAAATATGTGTGAAATATAATAAATTGTTTATATATGCTAAAAAATAATCCTTGCATATCATTTAAAAAAAGCATATTAGGGCTATTTGCATTAAGATTTATTATAAAAAAAGCACTTTTAAAACAAAAGGATAAAATATGAATTGCATGATACATCACGAAAGAGCAGCGGTAAATACCTGTAAATTCTGTAATGGCGGACTTTGCCCTGACTGCGTAGCCAAAAAACTTACTTTTGAAAACAGCATGGTATGTGAATCTTGTTTTATAGAAAACGGACATAACTATATAGCAGAACTAGAGCAAGAGCAAATCAAGCAAAAAAAGATAAAACGCAACCTAAGCATTATATTTATTATTGGTTTGGTATTGGGAATTTCTATTCTAGTGCAAGGCATATCAAGAACAGGAATAGATAGCTCCATTCTTTTCTCATCTTTCTCCCAAGCGGCATTTATTTGGGGATTCCATATCTTTTTTGATGGCACATTCTCAAATAGAATACTAAGAGAAAAAAGCATGCAAGATCAAATGCGGGATGGAATCATGGAAGCACACATGATGAGAGATGGTTCTATTTTTATATATTGGCTTACTAAAATTTTGCTAACTATTGCAATATTTTGGTTTAGAGGATTATTATTCCCTATTTTTTACACTATACGTATATTTGGAAAAGATAGCAAAAGAATACAAGACAATATCAGTTACGCAAAGGAACAAATGGATTCTGTAATACAACATGGAGATTTAAATAAGCAACACAACAAAGATTAATTACCTCTTTGCTGCATTTCATATTGCATAAATTTCTCAAAAATGGAAAATATAGGCAAAATAATAGCAATGTAGCCACTATAAAAATATTTAAAAACATAACGATAATATGAAATAATATAACCGCAAAGTTTATCTAAATCTTACAAATTTTACGCAAAGCTAGATTTTACTTTTTTTGAAATTACAAACAATACTAGATATATTTATATATCAACTTTATCTTTTATCTAAAATACATTTAATAGAGCCATATCTTAAAAAAGGATTTAAATATAGACATAAATTAAGAATAAGCAATCCTAAAAAATACAATAAGCTAAAGCCATTATTTACATTTTACGATTCTATTAAGCTAATTGAAAAGGGTGTAAGGATGGTGTTTAAAAAAATCAATAAAGGATAATTTTATAAAGTATATTAGTATTGACATAAAATTTATTATAATATCATCATAACTAAGGAAAAGGATAGTAATGCAGGATATAAAATCATTAAAAGCAAATAATACATATCGGCATAAAGAAAGATATTCAATGGTTTCTAGAGTTTATCTACTAAAAACTAAAAATAGTTTAAGATTAATTTTAAGAGGTATTTAATGTTTAATATAGTCTTTAGTGCTAATGATAATTATGTAAAGTATTTATCTATGCTTTGTTATAGCATTATAGAGAGTGCTGCAGCAAACAATGACAATGGGGGGGGGGAGCAATCCTTCCATAAATTCTTATAATTTTATAGAATCTAATAAGCAAAATAGCCTTAATGCTAAAAATAGCTTAGAAAACAATTTAGCAAATAATGGCAAATATCATTCTAGCCAGCAAAATATCAACACAAGTGAAACAAGTTTAAACAATACAAACCAAACTCCTTTTCACTTTCATATTCTAACTGATGGCATAAGTAAAG
>X347_Brown_Bear__coassemble_1432_pt1 | contig 22077 bp, 21 predicted proteins | sample X347_Brown_Bear__metabat2_high_PE_010 | metagenome-assembled genome bin X347_Brown_Bear | reverse complement strand
CATCATTTACAGGAGTGAAAGCATCTTCTAGATATATTTTGACGTTTAATTGCTGTGCCATACTTATATCCTTGTTTTATTAATAAGCATGTAAGTTATAATTGCCGCGCACTCTAATTGTAATTGGCTTTGGCGGTCTTTTTAGATTTTTTGCAGATTGCTCTATAAGTTGCCTCATAGAATCATCAAGCAAGTCGGATTTTGTTGATTGCAATATTTTAATATTTTCAATATGTCCATCTGGATATAATACAAATTCAATAAGTCCTATTCCTTGTTGCTTTAAATATGCGGCAAGTTTTGGATATCCCATTCTATCGGCTGTTTGCTGAAAAACCTCGCCATTCAAAAAATAGCTTTCTGCAAGATAGTCCTTTTCGGCTTTACTCATATTTTGCAATTCTGTGCCATAAAGCTGCAAAAGGTCGTTTTGGATTTTTTGCGGAAGCTTATCAAATGAGGCATTATCAGCTTGCATTTTTAGATTCTGTGTTAGACTTGGTTTTGGGCTTGCAAATGGATCAAACTCGCCTTTATTTTGCGGAATGCTAAGACTTTGCAAATCAATATCAGTGCTTGGGGTAGTTGTAGTTTTTTGCGGTGTAGCTACATTTGGTTTTATTTGCTCTTTTTTTTGCTGCGGCTTATTGTATGTTTGATTTGGCTTTTTTACTTGTTCTTGTGTTAATGCTTCTGCTATATTATTTTGCACTTTTTGTGGTTGTAAAACGCCAAGAGAGATTGGTCTCAATACCACTTTTTTTTTAGGTGTAGGCAACTCACAATAAATAAAATATATAAGAATGTGTGCTAGCAATGATAATGTAAATGCAAGCAAAAATCTATCTTTATATATCCTATAAGATGTTGCAACACTTCTCATTTACTGCCTTTTTAGAAACAGCTGCATAAAACTTTGCTCTTTTGTGTCCTTATGTGGTGAGTTATTGTTTGCTTGTTCTGTTTGTGTATCGCACTGCAAGGTATCAAGCAGTGTTATGCCATGAGGATTTAAACCAATCAAATAACGTTTATCTCCATGTCGTATAAGTGCCACTTTATTTTTAGAATCAAGTATTTTTGCTTGCTCTAGAATAATATTAGAGCTTTCTGTGCCTCTATTTTGTCGCAATTTGATAATATAAAGCACAACTAAAATAGCAATCATAATTCCCAATACAAGGAAATAACGCCATGAGCTTATTTCATATTCAGTAGTTGGCATAACATGCAAAGATTTAGAATCTTGCGGTGAAGTTTCACTAATAGTGCTAGCCTCATATAAATTGTCAAATCCTATAAGATAAGCCCTATTATCATGAAAAAGCAGTATGGCGCTTTGCAATGGCATATTTAATGGAATCTGAATGTATGAATCTTTAGGATTTATTCCTTGCTTTAATGATAAAGTGCCAAATTGCGTATTTATATGCTGTGTTTTATTAGTGGCAAAATTTTGTAATGCTATATATTTAAATGTTTGCTGTGTGTTTTTACTTGTTTTCTGTTTAATTTGCTCTTGTTGAATGGATAAAGATATGGCATTTCTAGATTGAAGGTCTTTTTGTTTTATATTAAGATCTATTATTAAAATAGTGTGTTTTTGCTGTTGCTTTGGTATTGGTAAATTTATATCATTTTTATGCAAAATAGCTTTTGTAATATCATATTGCTGCACCACATCTGCATATACGCATGAAATAAAAATCGCATAAAATAAAAATGAAACTACCAAGCGATGCATAGGTTTCCTTAAAACATGAATGTATTAATTTTCATGGTCAGATACTTCACGAGCAATATAATATACAATCGCATTGGAATCTAAAATTTCATTAATCCTTATGGCAAGATTGCGTTCATATACCATTACCTCACCCTTACCTACAACGCGGTCATTTACAAATATTTCCACGCTTGCTCCTGCTGGCTTTTGCAAGTCTATAATAGAACCTTTTTCATATTTTAGAATCTCATTTAATGGAATTTGAGTTGTGCCTAAATCCGCACTAAAAAGCACCTTCATATCAAGCAAACCCTCGTAATTTGCCATCATATCTTCAAGATAAGAGGCTAACTCTATTTCACGCGGAGTATGCACTTGTTTCTTGTCTAAAATATCGTATTTGTCTTCTGATGTATTTCTCTCTGCCATAACCGCACTCCAAAAAAATAATGGCAATTATATACTAATTTTATAAATAGCACCTTTTGCAAGCACAACTAAAATATGTTTAAAAGATATTGCAGCTCAAACAAAATAAAATCACTGCCTAAACTTTAACGCCCCATTAAATCACAATTCTATAAAGCATTTTGATATTTATAATTTCTAGCAATTTTTGTTTTAATGTTAAAAGATTATGCAAATTAAAAAAGAGTAAATTTTTTGATTAAAAATGTATATCTTAATAACATATATAAATATAAATGTATAAAAAAGTAACTATATTTTCTAATTAGCATTAAAATAGTTTATATTTTTTAATTATAGCTATCAAATCTTTTATAATTACGCTTTATTTATAATATTAGTTATTAGAATAAGGAATATAAAATGAAATATAAATTGGGAATCTATTGCACTAGCATTTGCATAAATTGCATTATGAGTGGTTATATTATGGCTTCTCCTATAGATTTGGATAGTGAAAACACAAATGAAACAAAAGAGCAAGCCCACAAATTAGAATCAGTTGTAACGACAGCCACAGGCACATCACATTTGCAAAAAGATGCACCAGCTTCAGTTACCATAATCACGCAAAAAGATATAGAATCTAAACCACATAAAGATCTAGCAGAAGTTCTAGCAGGCATACCAGGAATTGACATTGGACAGGGAATGGGTAGGAGCGGTAATGCAGAAATATCCATACGAGGTATGCCAAGCGATTATACATTAATACTAATAGATGGTAAAAGGCAAAATGTAAGTGGGGCAGTAAATACTTTTAATAATGGCTATCAGCAAACAGACAATAACTTTTTTCCTCCATTAAATGCTATTGAAAGTATAGAAGTAATACGAGGTCCATTAAGCACATTATATGGTAGCGATGCAATGGGTGGAGTAATTAATATTATTACAAAAAAGCATATTGATAAGTATTCAGTTAGCCTAAATCTTGAAACAATACAAAATGAGCATAGATATTTTGGACAGCGCTATGTGGCTAACTTATTTAGCGTTATGCCTATCATTAAAGATGTTTTGGGAGTGCAACTAAGAGGACGATACTATTATCATAGCCCTTCAAACATCACATTGCAAGGACCAATCCTTACTACAACAGGAGATAACAATAATAATATAAATAAATATCAGCTAGGACAAATTGTAACAAGCGTGCCAGATGGCGGTATAGGCAATGCGACAGAGGGGCAAATTTATGATATTGGCGGGCGGATTCTATGGAATGTAGATTCTAGCAATCATGTTTATTTTGATACGCAGTTTTCAAGGCAATGGTATGATAATAGCAAAGAGCAGTGGGGACCACATACAAGTGTTGCAAGTGATTATATTATTATGCGTAACAATTCTATTTTAGCACATGAAAGTAAGCACAGCAATTGGAGCATGCAAAATTCAATGCAGCTAAACCAAACATATAATGATGGACGATTAAACTCTATAAATAATCCAGCCACGCCTAGAGACATAGAAGGACGCGATTATATCTTAGAATCTAAAGCTTTTATAGACCTTCCATTTGATAATAATCTAAGCATAGGTATGCAATATTGGTATGCCTATATGCAAGATTTAATTGGCAATCCAAGCACATTTTCGCAACACACCATAGCAATATTTGCAGAAAATGAGTGGGAGGCTCTTGATAATTTGAAACTCACACTATCTTTGCGTGAGGATTATAATTCGCGTTTTTCTTTCCACACAACACCAAAGGCATATATTGTATATGAGCCTTTTCAAGATTGGCTTGTAGTGAAATGGGGTATTGCCTCATGATATAAAGCTCCATATCTAAATGAACTCATAAATGGACCAATAGGACTTGGCAATCAGGGCAGTAGAGTAACCATAGGTAATCCGGACTTAAAGCCAGAAACAAGCCTTAGCACAGAGCTAACCTTATTAAGCGATAATGATTATGTATCCACAGGAGCGACTTACTTTTACACATTCTTTTGGGATAAAATCACAAATATAAGCTATACAAAAAGTGATTCTGTATGTGCTAATGCACTAGGCAATGCGTGTGCTAGAAGGGAAAATGTAGATATGGCAAGCATTCAAGGGCTAGAATTATTTGTTAATATGAAGCCATTTTATAATATTGGTTTTGATATAAGCTATACATTTACGCATAGCAATCAGCTAAGTGGCAGCATGAAAGGCTATCCTTTGGAAAATATGCTAGCACATCTTTTCTATTCAAAACTTAGTTGGGATTATAAAAAGTTACATGTCTATCTAACAGCAGAGGCTCAGGGTGGGAGATTTCGTGGTCTAGATTCTAATAAAAACCCAATTCGCTATGATATATTAGGCAATTATTATAAGCCATTTTTTCTCATGCATTTAGGCGGGCAATATCAAATACATAAGAATCTTAAAATAGGATTTGCTATTTACAATCTTTTTGATGTTAATTTTATAGATTTTAGGCAAGCAGACTTCTATCCAAATGCCTCCACAAAAAAAGGCTTGCCATATTTTTTTAATATGTATAATGTGGTGCAAGAGGGTAGAAGATATTATTTAAGTCTTAATATGGATTTTTAATAACATGCTAATTCAATATACGGTTTCTAGATTTAATTGCAGCATATTTTATATATGAAAAATAATTAAAAACTTTAATATGGGTTGATATTTTAAAATATATTTAATTAAAATCAGTGGCATTGTTAAAAGAGATTAAATATTGAAGTTTTGTTACTTGATTTATTATTGACACATTAGAAGCTAAATATTTTGGTATTATGTAAATTTTCCATAATAACATTTATATAAATATTAAAAGTTGCTGACTATCCAATATAACAATATCAAACTTATTAGAGGATTCTAGTAGAAAAGTTTTTTTAAGTTTGATTGGTTATATTTGTTAATGGGCGGTTTAGATTCCACTTTAAAATATTAGAATCTAACTTTAGATTCTAATGGATTTATTGATTTGTTTAGTATGTTTGATTTTATTGGATTATTTAGAATCTATTGGTTTGTTTGGATTGTTTTAGAATCTACTATTTAGATTCTATTAGATTATTTTGGTTTCTACTTTTAGAAACTATTAGATTTTAGTTTGTTGGGTTTGTCTGCCTTTTATGCTTTTATCTGTTTGGTTAGTCTATTTAGATTCTATAATTTTTAGAAACTAATTCAAACAATTCTCATTTTGTTTTAGAATCAAGCCTTTCAGATTCTAATTTAATTTTAAAACTTACCCCTCCAACACGAGCTAGCTTAACTTGCTAGATCGTGTGGCAATACAAGGCAAATATAATAGAATCTAGAGTTTTTATACTAAAGATAATCTAAATTATAGAGATTCTATTTTTTTAAAGATTTAATAGTTTTTGAAAATTATATAGATTTAGCAATCTAGATAAACACAAGCAATAAAAACACAAATAACAGCAATGTCTATAACTATAAAAGTGGCAACTATTGGCTATATTATTACAAAGACAATCTCTAAATTTAAATTATTTAGAATCTTCGTTTCATTTAGCTATAAGTCGCATTTAATTTACTTTTGCTTTATAGCTCCATCATGTTGCATAGTAATGAAAAATAGTTGATGAGTCATATTTAATTGTGTTAATGTTTGTGCCAATGAATTGTAGCTTGCTTCCATATCATTTAGCCCTTGTGATTTTGCATTTTTTTCAATCGTGGTTAAATTGCTATAAAGATTTCGTATAGTTGGCAAGGCTTCTGGGTTTGGCTTTCTACGCACTGAATAGTAGCTTATAATCTCACCATTTGCATTAAAAGATGGTGTTACATTGGCATATACCCAGTATTCTAGCCCCTCTTTATTTTTATTTAACACAAAGGCATTGATTTCTTTGCCACTTTTTATTGTATCCCATAATACCTTGAAAATAATGCGTGGCATAAATGGATGTCGTATAATATTGTGGTTACGACCTATAAGCTCTTCCTCACTATATCCGCTAAATGCTATAAAGTCAAAATTTGCATAGGTAATATATCCACGCAAATCTGTTTTTGAAGTGATAAGACTGCTTTCATGCAGAATAAGCTCATTACCATTTCTTGCTATTTCCAAAAATTATCCTTTTGCATTTATTTGGGTAATTATAACCAATATGAAGTAAAATATAACTTAATTACTCCAACAATAAGGTTACTTTTGCAAAGCACTTCATTATTACAAAACTTTTTTGCAATTTCATATAAGCCGCCAAATATATCAAGCCTTAGTTTTGCAAATGCAATTAAGGGCGGATTAAAAAACATGGGATTTTCTGTAAAAAAGATAGGATTTGGAGGCACGCTTGATCCATTTGCTCAAGGTATGTTGATACTTGGCATTAATGGCTATACAAAGCTGCTTCCACATTTAGAAAAAAGCTATAAAACATATAGAGCTGTGCTATTTTTAGGATTAGAAAGTAGAAGTCTTGATATTGAAAATATTGTAAAAATACATAAAATAGCACCATTTAGCAATGAAAATATACACAATGCCATTAAAGATATTAAAGGCATAATAACATATAAGCCACCAAAGTTTAGTGCAAAGCATATTAATGGCGTGCGTGCCTATAATCTTATGAGGCAGGGCATTGAGTTTGACATTAAAGAGATTAAAACAGATATAAAAAAATTAGAGATTCTAAATTATTCCCATCCATTTTTAAGCTTTGAGGTATGTGTGAGTGAAGGTGGCTATGTGCGTAGTATTGGAGAAATGATTGCTAATAATTTAGGTGTATATGGAAGCCTATGCAGTCTAGAACGCATACAAGAGGGGAGGTGGCATTATTATAATATGCTTAAAGATTATGAGGCAAATATAAGGCAGAATATATTGGATTGTATAAATGTGCCTTTACATATACATGGAATAAACCAAAATGCAAAAGTTATACTTTTAAATATAAAAAATGCCTTAAAATATGATACAATTCAGCTTACAGAATATGCAAAAGTAGCATATAATGGTGCAAAGTTTATACTTAATCCCTCTTTGTGTGCCAAGATTTTTGTTGATTCGCCTCATAGAAAAGTGCATGATGAGCCTTTAGCGCATGATTATATGAAGCATTCGCAAAATATACAAGCAGCTCATTTAGAATCAGGGTATCAAAACAAGGAAGTTTGCCCAAATACTCCATGTAAAGATTCTGTAAGTAAAGTTATGCTAGCAGATTTTGATACGCATTTTGGAATCATTGAAGTATTTCGAGATGGAGGAGTAAAATATATTTTAAATAGGATTGATAAATGTTGATTTTGTCCAGAAAGCAAGAAGAGAGCGTTGTTATTGGCAATGATATTATTCTTAAGGTTGTAAGCATTGATAAAGGAAGCGTAAAATTAGGATTTGAAGCACCGCCAAAAACGCTTATTTTGCGTGCGGAGCTTACTGAAGCAATTAAAAGTGAGAATACAAAAGCTACAAATGATGCAGTTAGTATGGATATGTTAGATGCACTTGGAATGCAGCTTAAACTAAAACGTTCAAAAGAGATGAATGCAAAAGATAAATTTAAAAAAGAACAGCACAGCAAAAAGTCATAATACACATAAAGATTCTATCTTTGTTTGAGGTTTTCATGAAACAAAGCATGATACAAGCATATTTCACACAGGCATTTCCAAAAATTAATATTTCACTAAAAATTGGTGAAAAATGTGGCAGTCTTCATACATTGCAGTCGCGTTTTTGCCTCGTTAAAAATGATATATATGATTCTATTTTAATAGCAAATGCCCCATTTGATTACACGCTAACTACGCAAAATGATATATGTTATTTTGAGGCAAATCAATATCATGAGAATATAAAATTTTATCTTTATGGCAATTTTGATTGCACGCTTCAAGATAATCTAATCTATAAGGCATATTGTAGCCTTTTACAGCAAGCTGATATAAAAATAAAACAATCCTCATTGCATGTTATAGTGTCAAAGCAAATTCCAGTTGGCGGCGGACTTGGTGGTGGTAGCGTAAATGCAGCACTCACACTTTTAATACTCAATGAGGCTTTGTCTTTGCACTATGATATTTACACTTTGCTTGAATGCGCTAAAACACTTGGCAGCGATGTGGCATTTTTCCTTATGATTTATACTCAAAATAGCAATAGTCTTGATCCATATTTTTTTACAGCATTTCACTTGCAACAACAGAATCTGCAAGATATTTTAACGACCTTTGAAACACAGGGTATATTTTGTAATAATTTATTAGAATCTTTGAAATTAAAACAAGAACAAGATTCTATAAAATTTTTAAGTGCCAATGTTTTTGGAATTGGCGATAAAATAGAGCCTTTTTATGAAAAGTTGCCACAATTTCTTATCCACTGCAACACAATAGCATGCAATACAGCGGCAGTGTATAAGGAGTTTGCAAAATTAAAATCTAATGGAGAGATAAATACTAATAATATAGATTTAAAACAAGATTCTATAACCTTGCTTAAAACTCATACCATAAATGAATTAAATGATTTATATAAGCCAGCTTGCAATCTATATGAGCTAATGCCTATTGAAAAATGGCTTCATGGCAAATATAATAATGTTTATTTTAGTGGTAGCGGTTCAAGCTTTTTTAGCATAAAGCAAACATAATACAAAGGAATAGCATGCAAGATTTCATACGCTTTTTAGAATCTCACAATGAGTTAAAAATTATTAATACCCCACTTGATATTGAGCTAGAAATACCACACTTAGCTTATTTGGAAGTGAAAAAAAAAGATTCTAAAGCCTTGCTTTTTACACATCCAATTCACAGAAAAAATACTCATATTGCAAATAATGATTCTAATGAAATGCTAGCAAATCTAACCTATATAGCACATACACAAGATATGGAAAATAGAAACCAAACGCAAGATATACAATCCTTTCACACTCCTGTGTTAATGAATGTTTTTGGCTCACAAAGAAGACTTGAGCTTATTGCCACGCGTTATAATTGCAAGTCAAATTTTCAATCCATTGAATCTATTGCACTTGCAATGACAAGCATATTACAACCATCTATGCCAAAGACACTGCAAGCAAAGCTATTGAAGCTAAAAGAATTATGGGGTATGAGATATATATTTCCTAAGAAATATAAGGGCAAACCACCATGTCAAGAGAGAATCTATAAAGCAGATTCTATTAATCTTTTTTCACTGCCAATTTTAAAAACTTGGGAAGAAGATGGTGGGCGATTTATAACAATGGGGCAGGTTTATACAAAAAGTCTTGATGGCAACTCGCATAATGTTGGCATGTATAGGTTGCAAATCCACTCCAACAATGAATTGCTTATGCACTGGCAGATTCATAAAGATGCTACGCATTTTTTTCATGAGTATAAAAAAGCAAATAAGCTTATGCCCGTAAGTATAGCTATTGGCGGTGATCCGCTTTATATTTGGTGTGGGCAAGCCCCAATGCCACCAAAACTTTTTGAAATCATGCTGTATGGGCTAATACGAGGAAAAAATCCACTTATGGCTAAATGTATTAGCAATGATTTATCTGTGCCTTATGATTGCGATATTGTTATTGAGGGATTTGTTGATACCAATAGATTTGCTCCTGAAGGTAAATTTGGTGATCATACTGGATTTTATACGCCAATTGAGCCTTATCCCATTATGCAAGTGCAAACAATTACTACAAAACATAATCCAATTTATCTTGCGACCGTGGTTGGAAAACCTCCACTAGAAGATAAATATATGGGATATATGACAGAGAGACTTTTTTTACCACTTTTAAAAACAAGTGCGCACGGGCTTATTGATTATGCAATGCCAGAAAATGGTGTATTTCATAATCTTATATTAGCAAAAATAGAAACCAATTATCCCGCACAAAGCCTACAAATGATGCATACATTTTTTGGCATAGGTCAAATGAGTTTTGTAAAACATGCTATTTTTGTTAGTGCAAAAGCCCCAAGCTTGCATGATGATTATAAGATTCTATGTGATTATATACTTGATAGAATCAATACAGAAAAACTATATATTACTATGGGAAATTGTGATGCTCTAGATCATGCGTGTAAAGCATTTGCTGTTAGCGGAAAATTAGGAATTGATGCAAGTGGTGAAGAGATTTTGCATAGCTTTATAGAAATTTCAGAAAGTGATTTATTGCAAGAAATGCAACAAGTGGCAAGCGAGATAAAAACTCTGCATATATATAAGCATAAAAATCCAATAATTATTTGTGGTGTGAATAAGCAAAATATACCAATATTAGAATACGCACAAAAGTTTTGTGAAATGTTTAGTAAATATGGTGCGTTTTTTATTTTTGTTGATAGTGATAATGAGCTAACAAATTATTATATGTTATTATGGCGTGTTGTAAATTCTATTGATGTGGCTAGGGATTTAAAAATCATTTCTAATTGTGCTTTTTTGGATGCAACAGCAAAGGGTGCATTAGAGGGATACGATAGGGAATGGCCTAAAGATACGCTATGTTTAGAATCTGTGCTTGAAAGCTTAGAGCAGTATGGTTTGCTGGAGGGGATAGATAAAGACTTTTACAAAAGATTTGGCATTTTATAGTTTATTTTTGTGTAGCATAAATTATTGCTTTGATACAAATAAAAACATAGGCTAATAATTTTGATCTTATATTTTTGCTTATAAAAGATTTATAATGTGTAGTTTTATAAGCTTCTTAATACGAATAAACACATTTTAAAGTAAAAATGTATAGCCTTTTAGATTCAAAAAATTATAAAACTATAAAAGATAAATGCCTTAGAGTTTGTTTTTATAAATGCAAATTTATAATTCTTTATAATTATGCAAAGTTGTTAAGCCTTAAGAAATCAAAGTGTATATTTTGCTATATTTGAATACATTATTTACTATTATATTTATTTTTATGTTATAATAACTTTTCCATTTTTTAAAATGGATCTTTAGCTCAGTTGGTTAGAGCGCTCGGCTCATAACCGAGTGGTCGTAGGTTCAAGTCCTACAAGATCCACCATAATAATTTTTCTATAAATAATAGCTTCGCAATTTAGCTTTTATATCAAACTCAATTATTCGTTTTAAATCATTTATAATTATTCACGACAACTTAACAATAAATTGATATTATTTCGCGAGCTTATAAAATAAAATTACAATTTAAGGAAACCTAAAATGTGTCAGCTAAACCATATCTATAAAGCAATAATTTTTACTATATTACTTACTTTTTGTAGTGTAGGATTGCATGCAGAAGATAAAACAATTGTAATAACGCGTCAGGTGGATAATATACCAAACATTCAAGTAGTTAGCTCTGATAGTTCTGACAATACCATTGCTATTTATAAAATGCTTGTGCAGGATTTAAAGACATTGGGAAATTTTAATGTGTATTATGATGACACATTACGCACAGATGTTTTGCAAAATAATCTTGCTTTACAAGATTACAAAAGTAAAAATATGAACTTTATAGCCCAAGTGGCACAGAAAAAAAAGGGTGATATGCTAATAGCTACACTTAGCCTTTATGATTATTCAAGTGGTCAAATAATTACAACCGAATACAAAGAAGATGAAGTAGCGCGCTATCCCTTTATATCGCATGCTATGGCAAACTATCTTAATGACTACATTAAAGCACCAAAAGCCGATTGGCTAAATCGCTATGTAATTTTTTCAAACTATGTTAGCCCCGGTCGCAGTGATATAATGATTGCAGATTATACCTTTACATACCAAAAAGCTATTATTAGCAATGGGCTAAATATGTTTCCAAAATGGGCTGATAAAGACCAGCAGGCTTTCTATTACACACTTGTTACACACGAGGCAACTATATATAAATATAATATGTATAGTGGAAAAAATGAGTATGTTATCGCTAGTCAAGGAATGGCAGTAGTATCTGATGTATCTAAACATAGCGATAAAATACTTTTATCTCTTGCTCCAGTTGGATTAAGCGATATTTTTCTTTATGAAACTAAAAGTAAAAAATTGACACAGCTTACAAAATATTCTGGTATTGATGTAAATGCTCATTTTGGCAATGATGAAAAAAGTTTTGTGTTTGTCTCTGATAGGCTTGGCTATCCTAATATTTTTATGCAAGATCTCACACCAAATGCAAATGTTACTCAAGTTGTATTTAAGGGTCGCAACAATAGCACAATATCTACATTTGGGCAATATATTGCATATTCTAGTAGAGAGAGCGATGAGGAAACAGGTCTTAATGTTTTTAATATCTATCTTGTATCTACGCAAAGCGACTATGTTCGCAGATTAAGCAAGGTAGGCACAAACAAGATTCCAGTTTTTTCACAAGATGGGGATTCTATTATGTTTTTACGACAGCAAAATAGCGAACAGGCAATTGGCGTTATTAGGCTATCAATAAACAAAAGTTTCCTTTTTCCATTAAAAAATTTAAAAATTCAATCTTTTGATTGGTAAATTTTTTTGTTTTTTTGATAGAATAGCAAATATTTTTTTAAAAATAAAGGAGATATCATGAAGTATTTGAAGCTTTCTAGTGTTTTAGTTGCTCTTTTTTTTGTGTTTGGCTGCGGTAGCAAGAGTGTTGAAAGAGATGGAAATACAACACAGACAACAACCCAAGCAGATAATCAAGAGCCAAGCGAAACTGTAGCACCAGGTGGCAAGGATTTACCAGAAGGTGGTTTTATGCCAGATGGTGCAGTAAGTGGCTCTGATGGTGAAATGGGTAATGGAGACACAGACAATACAGGTGGAAATAGCCAATATGCAGGCGATAATAGCGGAGAAGCGGGTTATGGAGAAGTTAGTAATGATGAAAATAACGGAAGTGGTGCTATTGTGTTAAACTCTTTAACTGCAATTTACTTTGATTTCGATCGCTATGATATTCGTCCAGACATGAAAGAGTATGTGCAAGCAAATGCAGATTACATAAAGAAACAAGATATTAAATCAGTTGTATTGCAAGGCAATACCGATGAGTTTGGTGGTGATGAATACAATACTGCATTGGGCTTAAAGAGGGCATTGTCAGTGCGAGATGCGCTTGTGTTGCAAGGATTGCCAAAAAATATGTTTTCAACAATATCTTATGGTATGCATAAGCCTGTGTGTAAAGAGAAAACTGCTGAATGTTATGCAAAAAATAGACGAACAGATATAGTTGAAAAATAATAGAAATTAAGATTATAGAGTGTAGTAATGAATATTTCAAAGTCTTTGTTGTTACTTGTAGCGTCTTGCACATTGGCTTATGCCGAGCCATCTGCGTTTGAGTTGCAAAGCGGTGCAACAAAAAAAGACATGAGAGATCTCAAGGATATTGCAGATTTCACGCGTTCTGTGATTGCAGATTTTCAAAGCAAGATTGTAAATCTAGAGCAAGCAGTAGATGGATTGAAAACCGTTTATGAGGGTATAAGCGTTACTTCAAGACAAGATAGCATAATGATTAAAAATCAAATAGATAAGATTCAAAATATTCAAGATATTGTTGATTCCTATCAAATGTCGCAAAAATCTCAAGCAGAACTTGTTAAGAATCTAAAAGCTCAAGTTGATGCAAATACAAATAATATAGAGCAAATTAACGAAAAAATAGACAAGCTGTCAGAAGCATTTTTGCAGGCAAATGATGAGATTCTTAAACAAATTAAAGTTTTAAGTGAGCAGGCATTAGCCTTGCAGAACAATATACAAGGTATTCAAAATCAGCCAGTAATAGATTCTATTAAGGAAAAAGAAAATAGCACACCCAAAAAGAATTATAACTTTTCATCAGATAATAAAAAGAATCTAAGCGAAGCAAAGAATCTCTTGCGTCAAAGACGCAATGAAGAGGCAAAGGCTTATTTTGAATATCTTATTGACCAAAAATTTGCTGTGGCAGAATCTAGCTATTATATTGGTGAAATATACTATGCAAGAAAAGAATATAACGAAGCGCTGCCTTATTACAAAACAAGTGCAAGTCTTGATAGCAAGGCAACCTATATGCCAATTTTACTATGGCATACCGCATGGTCGTTTAAATACCTAAATGATTCTGAAAATTATATGAAATTTTTGAAGACCTTGGTTGCCTTGTTTCCAGAAAGCGAGCAAGGTCGTAAAGCCCAAGATATTTTATCACAATAGGAGATGTTATGATAGCAAACAACAATGTAGTATCAATCAATTATGAAGTAGTAGATTCTGTTACAAAACAAGCAATTGATAGCAATAAGGATAATAAACCGCTAGAGTTTATTGTAGGTCAGTCCCAAGTTATCGAAGGTTTAGAGCAGAATATAAAAAATGCAAAAGTTGGCGATAAACTTGAGTTTAGCGTTACACCAGAGCTTGCTTATGGTATTCATAATCCAGAGCTTATACAAGAAGTTGGTAGGGAGCAGTTTGGCGATATTGAGTTAGAAAAAGGCATGACTTTATTTGGTCAAGCTGAAAATGGAATGCCAGTGCAAGTTATTGTTGCTGATTTTAATGATACTTCTGTTCTCATTGATTATAATCACCCTTTAGCTGGTAAGACTTTGGATTTTAAAGTTGAGGTTCTTAATGTTAGGGAAGCAACTGATGATGAGATAATAGCTAGCATGGGTGGAGGCTGCGGTTGTGGTAGTGGCGGACATAGCCATGGTGGCGGAGGCTGCTGCGGTGGCGGTGGAGGCTGTGGCTGTAGTCATTAATTGCAGTTGAAACCTAGCAAAATAAATAGCAGGTGCTTATATAATTATCATATTTTGCGTATGCTATTGTTTTATTTTTTGTATTGCTTGCTATTCTTTGCAATTATTGGCAATAAGCAGGCATTAAGAAAAATAAAGCTAGCTTATATAAGCCCAAATTACTCACAAACATACAACATGCAAGTGTAGCAAGCCTTTTATTTTTATAATAATTTTGCGTGTTTTTAGTCTCATGCAATCTAATTGTTTTCACAATATAGCTTTTTTAGAATCTTTCATATTAGATTCTAATTTTATTTGTTGCAGACTAGATTTAGATTCTAAGCCCTTAGGTTATAAATTTACTTAGTTTCTATTTTGCTGCCTTTTAATCTAGTTAGCTGTTTTTGTGCTGCTTTTTTATAGCACTTCTCTATCTAAGTATGGATAGCATTGGATATATATTTGATTTTAGCACTTTAGATTCTATACTTTTTACACTTAGCTTAAATATTTCACTATGGCAAATTTTCTAATATCACAATATGTCTAATAGCATAGCGGCATTATTATCATGCAATAAAAAAATAAGCCCTATGGTTTAAAAGGGCTTAAAATTTATATTTTATCTTGTTTATTTTTGTTTTTAGGGGGAAGTTTTTTAGAATCTTGTGTATAGCTATCTTTTGTATCTTTTGATTTATCGTTTGGCAATTTAGTTTCATCAAAAGAAAATACCGGCAAACTTAGCTCATAATGGATTGCTACAACACGAAATGTAAAGCCAAAAACTAAGGTAATAATTACAGCAATATCATTTGGTATAGAGGTGTAAAAATAAAGGCAATAATATAACACACAAGCAACAATAGAAACGCTTGCATAGAGTTCTTTTTGAAAAACAAGTGGAATCTTATTGCATAAAATATCTCGCAATATACCACCAGAAATACCAGTTACAACGCCAGCAATTACGCAAATTACAAAGCCAAATCCATGTTCTGCCGCCTTATCAACACCAATAATGCTAAATGCAATAAGTCCTATGGCATCAAGTAGTAAAAAAAGTCGGCTTAAATTTGCAAAAAAATATGGAATTTTAGTTGTTAGCATGCTAAAAAAGCATAGCATAAGCACATATTCAGGATGTTTTACCCAAGTCATTGGATGCATGTTTAGCAAAATATCTCGTATTGTGCCACCACCAATAGCAGTTACCAATGAAATTAGTAAAACACCAAATAAATCCATTTTATAACGACCAGCAGCCAATGCTCCTGTAATAGATTCTGAAACAATAGCAATAATATAGAGTATTTGTAAAATCATAGAATCTCACACCATTTTTTAGCTACATATTACCACATATTTTATTTTACATGTAAAAAATAATTACGAAATGCGATAAATATTTTTTAAAAATATTTAAATGTTATATGGCTTTACCGCTTTGCAAATGATATTGCTTGCACTTAATACACATTCATAAAAGCAATTTAACCCTTATAATTTTTTTGCATTTTAGGCTAAATTAACAAGTTGCTAGAGATTACAAATGGTAATTAGCTTTAATGCAGATTTTTAAAATACAACTAAAATAATTTCGCCTTACAAATATTTACATTTTATAGCTTTATGATACTATTCTGCTTTTGCATAAGCTCGTATATTTGTAATGCGACTTATCTCCTCCTCGCTTAAAAAAACAATAAAAGCATAGCGATTTTCTTCCATTTTCTCTCTAACAAGAAAAAATGAACGCAAGCGATAAGATAAAGCCATAGGACTTAGAGGCTCTACTTGATAGGTTGCAAAAGTAGTTCTCTTTGTATTTGCAACCAAGCGGCTAATTTTGCGTTCCATGTGAGTGCGATAATATTCAAGACTATAATCTCTAAAGTCAGAATACACTCCAACAACATGCTCTTGTGCTGAATCTATAAATGAAAAATACAAATAAGAAGTGATACGATGAAGCTTTTGTGCTAGAAGCCTAGAATATTCAAGCGGAATAGTTTGAAAGGTATCAAGATAAAAATTCTTAATGCCATACCAACCCCCTCACGCTCTATATACTCCAAGTCAAAGTCGCCAAACACAACGCAAGACATATCAAAACGACGTAAATCTTTTAATGTGCGAATTGTATCATTATTGCAATATGTTTTGCTTGACATTTGTGTAAAAAGCATGCGTAAGTCATCTAAAAATCCATAGTCATAATGAAAATCGAAACTTACGATATATGGCTGAAACATGACATTATATTCATTTCTATAACCCCTTTGCAATTCTTTTGATAATCCAAACTCATTATATCTTGCTAAAAGTGGGCTTACCATAAGTGGCTTGAATTCCTGAATGGTTGCATGATATGCCGTTCCAGATAGCAAAGGCGTTATAAACTTTTCATTAATTGCTGCGACAAAATCATAATCATCAGACACCACCTTAAAATCACTTGCAATATTTCGTGGATTAAGGTTATATAAGTCTGCAGTTGCCATACTTTTCCTCTATAAAACAATTTTAATATAAAATCGGATTATAGCATGAAAGCGGTAATACGATATACAATATACTACACATAAAGTTTTATACTAGTATCATTTTTACACATATTTTGCATTATGCCTTTTTAAAGCATGAGATTTGCTACATTTCCTCAAATAATACAAAATTGCGTTCATTTTGCAAAACGCTTTGTATATCCATAGTAATATCATGTGGAATTTGATTGTCAAGCACTATAATGGGATTTACACTCTCCATACCACACAAGCCATATCGCAAGTGCATTTCTTGCGTATATTGTGGCGGATTTTTCACCATACTGCCTACATTTTCATAATTTGTATCAAGAAAGAAGTTAAGTGTCGCTATATCAATAAAAATGCTATCATCTTTTTGAGAAAAACCAATAAGAAGTTTAGAATCTGTTGTATATTTATTCTCTTTTTGCTCTAGCAATAATATCTTTTCTTTGGTTGATAGATTATCTAGCTGTGTTTGAAAAATTTGATAAAAATGTTTAATCTTTGGCTTTGTCCATGTTATCTTACTGCTTTTTACCTTTTTCTTTGAGGCTGAACGTGCAATAATATAGGATTGTATCACTTCTTTTTTATGTAATGTTTTTCCTGATAAAAGTCGCCATACTACATGCTCTTGCTGTGTTAAAACATAGCCTCTGCCTTGTGCCTCCAACATATCTCTATTATGAAATGCAGCTTTGCGAGCTTCATTGCTTGCTGGCATAATCTGCTTGCCAATACTACTCATCATCTCAAATGCCATTTTGTTTTGTTTTGAACGTTGCTGTTTTAGGGCAAATTGACAACCACAATAATTCTGCCTATAAAGCCTATCTGCTTTTGCTAGCTCATTTTGCTTATTTACACCTCCATTTGCACGCACATTAATTTTAATAAATTCTAAATCATTGCTTGCTGCAATAATATCTCCTTGCGTGTAAAGCACTTGCTGCTCTTTCATTGGACTACTTAGCAGTGTTGTTGTAAATTTTGGAATCTGCATTTCTTTTGCAAGTTGTGCTGTTTTTACAAGCCTTGTATCAAAACACACATTGCAACGATTACCCTTTTCTGGCTCATCTTCTAAACCCTTTACATTATCAAACCATGTTTGCATATCATACTCACCTTCAATAAGCTCAATATCTAGCATATTGCAACTTCGTCTTACATCTTGCAAACGCAAGTCATGCTCTTCTTTTGGATGTATATTTGGATTATAAAAAAAGCCTATTAGATTCTCGTTTGGATATGCTTTGTGAAGTTCACTCAAGAAATAATGGCTATCCACACTACAACATATATGAACTAACATATTTTACTCCTTAAATCCAACTACTTATTTTTATAAACAAAAAAAATATAGCTTCCAAGTCCAGCAATAACAACAAATAATAAAAACACAATTAACGCAGAATCTAAAGTTTCCATAAAACCTTCTCTATATATTTATCTATTGCCTTAGAAAATAAAAACACGAATTATAGAATCTCAAAGCTTAAAAAGCTATATAAGGAATCTGAAATTTACTTTAATTTCAAGTCAATTAAACACATAATATAAATGCAAATGCGAAGCAATGGGACATTAAACTTATTTGCCATATCTCATAAAATCTAGTATAAAGTTTCTTTTAAATTATTAATTTTTCACATTTATATAAATTTAAAATCATGAGGAATATTTATTATGAAAAAGCTACATATAGTATCGCTAGGATGTTCAAAAAATCTTGTAGATTCTGAAGTAATGTTGGGACGCTTGCAAGATTATGAAATAACGCAAGATTTATCAAGTGCTGATGTAATCATTATTAATACTTGTGGTTTTATTGAAGCGGCAAAAAAGGAGAGTTTGGGACATATCTTTGAAGCATTAGAGGGTCGTAAAAAGGGGGCATTGCTTGTAGCAAGTGGCTGCCTTGTAGCCCGCTATGCAAAGGAAATTAAGGAGATGATTCCAGAAATTGATATCCTTACAGGTGTTAGCGACTATCAAAACATTGATTCAATGATTACAAATAAAACGGGTGTTATAAGCGATAGCGTGTATTTACAACAAGATGAAAAACGTGTTATAACGGGTTCTAAAATTCACGCATATATAAAGATTAGCGAGGGTTGCAATCAGCAATGCTCTTTTTGCGCTATACCAAGCTTTAAGGGGAAATTGCAAAGCAGAAGTATAGATTCTATCTTGCGTGAGATTGAGGCTCTAGCAAAACAAGGCTATAAAGATATAAGTTTTATTGCTCAAGACACAAGCTCATTTTTGCGTGATAAGGGCATAAAAGATGGACTTTTAAAGCTAATCAATGCGACTGAAGCACAAGGCGCAATTAAAAGCGCAAGAATACTATATCTATATCCAAGCTCAACAGACATAGCACTCCTAGATGGCATTGCAAGCTCAAGCATATTTCAAAACTACTATGATATGCCAATCCAGCATAGCTCAAAAGCAGTATTAACACACATGAGACGTAGCCAAAAAGACATGTTGCAATTGCTTGAATATATGCGTAAAATCCCAAATAGTTTTGTAAGAAGCAGCGTTATTGTAGGCTATCCAACAGAATCTGATAAAGATTTTGAAGAGCTTTGTGAGTTTTTAGAATCTTTTTGCTTTGATAGATTAAATGTATTTGAATACTCAAAAGAGGAAGGCACAAAAGCAGGAACATTAGATGAAATTCCAAGAACAATACGCACAAAACGCATTAAAAGGGTAAAAAAGATTCTAGCAAATATTACCAAAAAGCATTTTGCCACAATGCTTAATACCAATATCCCTTGCATTATTGAAGGTGAGAGTGCGGTAAGTCCGCATTTTTATAGCGCAAGAGATATGCGTTGGGCAAAAGATATTGATGGCGAGATTCTAATAAATGATGGCAATTATACTGGGCATGGCTACTACAATGTAAATATTACACAATCAAAGGATAATATTCTTATTGGTCGCATTTTAAACCGCATTGATTAAATTGATAGCCTGCTAGATTCTAAGAATTCTGGCAAACTATATAGCAAGCATGTTTCTAAATCCATATTTAGATTCTAAATATCTTTATATTTGAGTTAAAGCTACCATTGCCATTTTGAGCTTTTTTAAAAGCAAAAATCTAGCTTAGATTCTATTGTATTTGCTTTTTATGTGGAAAGCTTTGCCTTGCCTAATGACAAGTCTCGCAATGACGGGGAGAGTGTTTTTTGTCATTGCTAGATTCTGTATTGACAGAATCATTGTGGTCGTCATTGCGAGATTTTGCGTTAGCAGAATCGTGGCAATCCGCTTGTTTAGATTCTATCTTATTAATGTTATGGATTGCTTTGCCTTTTTCAAAGCCTAGCTCATGACAGAAAAAAGTCTCATAACAACAAAAAAAGCATTACAATGACGGATTAGCCGCATTGTCATTGCGAGCCTTGTCGTTAGGCAAGGCGTGGCAATCCACTTTTCAGAATCTAGTCTATCGTTGTTGCAAGAAGCACAGCCCTGTGGGAATCTGTATTTTTAGAATCTAGTTTGAATTTGTTATGCTATTTGTATTGATTATGGATTGCAATGCTTACGCTAGCTCATGACGGGAGGGGGGGGGAGGCTAGTTTCTAAAACAAAATGAGATTTTTTGAATTAGATTTAAAATAAACTTAGAATCTGAAAAGCTAGATTCTGAATGCTTGTAGAATCTATCCTATTGTCATTGCGAGCCTTGTCGTTAGGCAAGGCGTGGCAATCCACTTTTTAGAATCTAGTCTATCGTTGTTGCAAGAAGCACAGCCCAGTGGGAATCTGTATTTTTGGAATCTAGTTTTTTAGAATCTAGCTTGGAAGTATGTTATACTGCTTGTATTATTTATAGAATACTTTTGCTTTTTTGGCTTTGCAATGACCGGAGAATGTAGATTCTAAAATGGCTCACTCAAAATGATGGAGGAGGCAGATTCTAAAATAGTTTTGAAATCTAAAGCAGTAGATTTTAAATTATATGAAATTTTAAAAGGTATAAACTTATGAAAATGTGTATTTTTATTAAAGACTTGCAATTTGAGGCAATCATTGGCATTTTACCAGAAGAAAGAGTAAAAGCTCAAAGGGTTAAAATTAATGCAAAAATAAAATATCGCTATAAAGATTTAGAATATCTAGATTATGCGAGTGTTGCAAATTGCATTATGGAGTGCGTAAAAACAAAGCAATATGATCTGCTTGAGAATGCCCTGCAAGATATTGCAAAGCATTGTTTCAAGACTTTTTCAAATATTTATTTAATGAAACTCTATATAGAAAAACCAGATATTTTAACGCACTGCAAGGTTGGCATGCAAGCAAAATTTATTAACAAAAAAATTGATTAAAATCAAGCCATATATGCTAATTTATGGTTGTGGGGATATATACTATTTATAACACACGAATTTTTTTGCTTAATCTAAAAAGGTTATACAAAAGGATATGCAAATCAAAATTAAAGAGTTTTTTAAAGTGTTTCAAATGCTGTTATTATAAGGCTTTGAAGTGTAAAAAGTGTTGAAAAATATAAATTATAGAGTCTAAATTATCTATTATATCTGTGGATTGCTTCGCTAAGGCTCGCAATGACGGGAGGGGGGCTAGTTTCTAAAACAAAATGAGATTTTTTGAATTAGATTTAAAATAAACTTAGAATCTGAAAAGCTAGATTCTGAA
>X347_Brown_Bear__coassemble_1421_pt1 | contig 23647 bp, 30 predicted proteins | sample X347_Brown_Bear__metabat2_high_PE_010 | metagenome-assembled genome bin X347_Brown_Bear | reverse complement strand
CTAGCACAAAAACCTCTCTTTGCATAACAATGCAATATCCCTTATCCCTTAGATTTAATGGTAAGGAATTACAGATACTAGAATGGGGAGAGGTGAAGGGGGATAAATTAGATTCTAATATATTTGATAAGAGAAACGAAAATACAGCATATTATAGAATCTACTCTAAAGAGTATGATGTTATAGACAAGAAAGATATATCTAGGCTATTTTCATCTCACTCTATAATGCCTAATCTCTTAGATACAGAAAGATATTATAAATCTAATCATCTAAAAGAGCAAGATATTTTAGAATCTATGAAGCAAGATACTTCTTTGCCTGAAGGCAGTTATTATCTTTATACTAAAGATATAGAGCAATCCCTAAAGATTCAAACAGACTTCTATACAAATGCTAGAGGATATAAAGCCATTTATATCTATGCCTTAGATACACATACTCAATATAAACTTTCTTACTTTAACAATCCATTAGATAATATCCCTTATCCTAAAGGCACTACCTTTCTTACAACACCAAATACACCAATACCTACATACCACACAGATGAAAAAGTAAAGATATTTCTCAAAGGAGGCAAGACTTATAAAAACTTCATATTGAATCTAAAGAGAGAGATAGAGAAGTTGCAAGCTCAAGGCTATGAGATGGAGAGAGTAAGGCTAGAGGTGGGGTATGGGGAGAGGAAAAGTGAGATTGATTTGAGAGGCAAGAAAACACCAAATGGTGGAGTTGTGGAGTGGATTTCGCAGTTTGATAATACAAAAGAAGGTATGGGGGCAAAAGCTGGTAATACGGCGTGTAAGCTTACTTGTGATGAAATATTAAGAAGATCTGGTGTTAGCTCATCTGAAGCGCCAACATCTTATAGAGGAAAAATATTGTATCAAATCTCAATAGAAAAAGATGTAATGTATTACCAGAGTAATGATACTCACAAGAGGATTCTTGGTGGTAATTTGAATGAAAAAGAACAAAATAAGTATTTAGACTATGATGAAAAAATATTGCAAGAAAGTTTAAAGTATATAGATTCAGAGTTGGAAAAAGGGTATCCTATTACTATTGGTGTTGATCATACTTATCAACACAAAGGTGGCTTTAATAATGACTTATCAACCGACCACTTTGTAGTAATTGTAGGCAGAAAATATGATGAAAAAGAAAAGTTATATTATTTATTTTATGAAGTTGGCACGAGCTATAAAGATAGGGGAGTGAGCAATGAGAATAAATTGTATATAGAAAATGGTATGCTACAAGGAAAACCTGCACACAATATAAAGAAGCACTATGTCGCAACTCAAATACGCAGAAACTTATCTTACAAAAAGGATTAAAAATGAAAAAGTCAGCATGTTGTCTTTTGCTTTCTTTGCTTATAAACTTTACTTTTGGCAAGGAATATATATGGCAATGGCATAGGGTAGATTGCGCATATAAACACAATATAGAATCATTATTTAAACATTGTAGTCCTATGGAGCAAGAATTTATAGAAGAGGCAAGAAAAGAATGTGGTGAAGATAATTGGATAAAATTGCAAAAATGGATTGCTTGTGGTGCTCCACAAAGAGTGATTATAAAGGCTAAAGATATACAAGAAGCATATAAGGCTTATACGCAATATGTGGGTGAAGAATGGCTGTTTAAGAAACTTCCGCTACAAAATTTCAAAAAAGACATAGACGATAACTCTTGCATCAACTATATATGGAGGAATAATACATATTTGGAAATATACTATGGTTTTGATATGAAAACTCAATGTGATTATGTGCATTTTTTCGATATGGGTGATGGCAACATTGCTATCGTAAAAGGTAGTGATATACTTTGTGAAAGAAATTTATCGTAACCCAAATACGCAGAAGCTTATCTTACAAAAAGGAGCAAAAATGAAAAAGCTAATGCTGTATATCTCTCTAACAATCTTTCTCAACGCGCAGGCAATGGATTTATGGGATACAAATTTTTATGAAATAAATAAAGAGAATGGCAAAGATTGCTTAGTAGCCGATGTGAGTGGATTTAGCTTGAGATTAAATAAAAAATTGCAAAAAATGATTCGTAACTTTGCTATGGAGGCTGAAAGTTTGAAAATTATAGATATTCAAACAAAAAATAATCATATATCCATAAAAGCTGTTTCTGTGCCGCATAATTGTAATGAAATAGGTGTTAGCAAATGTCTCAATGAGCCTATACAAAACGCTACTTCTTACTCGCAAGCTAGCGTGTTTGACATTGAAATACTTCATAACAATATGCTCTCTGTCAAAGATGAATTTGGAATAAGGTTTTATACAAATAATGCAAAACAATATACATTGTGTAAATCTCAAATAGAAGTAGAAGAGTAGATAGCCTTGCTTCATATAATAAAACAAGCAACCACCCATACCAAACTAGATTATAACTCTCCCCTATCCCTTAGATTCAATGGTAAGGAATTACAGATACTAGAATGGGGAGAAGTTAAGAGAGAGAAAAGCTTTAAATTAGACCCTTTAAGTTTAAATAATCCAAAAGATTCTATTATAGAATCTAAAAAGTATTTTGTAGGGATAGAAAATCTAGCACACATTCCCTTATCTCAAAAAATATATTATCTAGATATATATGATGAAAACAAGAATAAAGTAGGAACTATTACAAACAACAATACACAAAACATCATTAATACAGAGCTTTTGTTGGATGATAGATTCTGTGATTTTGCAAATTTATTGCTAAAATATCAAAGAGAATATTCTGCAAATAGAGTAAAGCTAGAGGTGGGGTATGTAAGAAACAATCTTCGTTTAAGTGGTAAAGAATGGATTAAGGAATATAAAGATAAGGCTTCTATAGAAGACTTATCCTCTCCTTTTAAAGAAAATGTTAAAGATTTTTTAAAGGCTATTGATGAAGCAAAAAAGGAAACTCCTCAAGCAAAAATAACATATTATATTAGCTCAACACGTAGACCATACAAAAGAGCAGTTTTGATGCATTATTGCCACAAAGTTGCATACAACAATATTACTCCTCAACAAGCCCAACAAGCAACACAAAAAGAAAATATCCCAATTAATTGGGTACATACAGATTCTAGCGGTAATTATTCAGAGAAAATATCAAGAGAAAAAGCATTGGAGATGGTTAAGGCTTATGGTATAGCATATCCAGCTTCTTTGACTTCACATCACGTCAGGGGAAATGCCATTGATATTACAATTACTTGGCAATCGTCTTTTACAATTAAAGATAAAACAGGAGAGATACACACCATTGATATTCCTAGAAATGGGACAACAAATCCACAGTTAAGGGAAGTTGGTAAAACTTATGGAGTTAAAAGAACTTTAGAAAAAGACCCTCCACATTGGTCTTTAGAAGGAAATTAAATTGAGGAGAAGTTTATGATTTATAAAAGAGTAGTGTATTTGTTTTTAACTTTGTTTCTTATAGCCTATAGTAGCGAAAATATGCAAGATGATAAAAATGCTAACCTACCAAATGATATAAAAAATTTTATAGAATCTAGGGAAAAATTTATAGAATCCGAAAATGTGAATTCTATACAGACAATGAATGAACAAGAAAGAATAAAATATAGTCAAATGAAAAATTTAAAACGAAAAGAAATTGATAAAGAATTTGTTGCTTTGCGTAGCAAATATAAAGAAAATGACTTAATATTAGATATTTTATCTCAATATGGTTGTTTGCTAAATGATTGCAGTGCTACAAGCAAAGGTGATGATGGTTTTGTATTTTATAAAGGTGTAGATATTACTGAAGCTATCAATAATTCACTTATGGATAGAAACACTTTTACAAGTTATCCTTTTTTTAAAGAGATTCTTGAAACTTATCCAAATATTTTGGCAAAAAAAGAAAATTTTAGCCTAGATTTATCCCCTAGTGCTAAGTATAGAGATTATAAAAAAATAGATATTGTTTGGAGTAAAGATAAAACAAGTATTGATTTTATTCTTTATGATGAATATTTTAATCAAAATATATGCTCCCATACAGCAAGTTTTACAAGATTTAAGCAAGAAAAAGATGGAGTAAAAGCAAGCTATGGATATATTCAAATTCCTTATACGCAAAACAAAGAAGTTAATGACTTTATCAATAAAAGCTGTGAATGTATTCATATAGGTGGAGAAGAGCCTTATGATGAACAACGGACAAGCGAACTTGAAAAAATGGCACAAGGTTGTGATTATATTCCTACAATGCGTTCAATTTTGCAGACAAAATACAAAGGCGATATAAATCTTTCAAAGCTTCTGCAAAGAGAGGCACAGAACTATAAAGAAGCATTTGGCGAGTAATGCTTTGTTAAATATTTTTTTTACAAACTTTTGTTTTTGTATGTCTTTTATTGCTTATAATATTAAACTTTTTAAGTCCTGCATTAAATCTCGCATAATTAATGAAATTAAAAAAAAGGGGTGACACACGATGAAAAAACTATCTATAATCTTTATTTTATTTATAAGTTTAGGATACACACAAGAAGCCAAGCTAACACAGGTATATTTTGATGAGAATCTTACAAATTTGCAGTGTGTCAAGATTTTTGTGAATCTTGTCAGAAGCAGTGAGTTTGATTTCAAAGCTTGGCGTGGGGATAAAAGTGTAGAATGGGTGAAAGAGCATATCTCATTTGAATTTGATACTTGGGATAAGCATACAATCCTTGTGAGATTGTTTTTTGATTGGCAAGATTCTGGTGGCGATGAATTTCAAGGCACAGGGACAATAGGCTTTGTAGAATACGACAGAGCGACACAACAACTGCAAGATGCTAACCTAGAGTTTCCACTAAGCTTTGATAAAAGTCTAGCAAAAAAGCTAGAATCTTGTGAGTGAAAATATTGCGATTGTCAAAGGGAAGCAAAACAAAAGAGGGCACAAGAGTTGCTCTCAGTTTCTAAGGAGGCGCACATGAAAAAACTACTCACAATAATACTAGGCATAGTTGTATGTCAAGGTTTATGTGCAGAATGCCACAAGGCAGCACACAAGCTTCACCCACTTCACACTATCCCACTACTACTGCTTCACAAACTCCTCTCTATCCTCATTCCCCCACGCAAACTTCCACCTATCCTAGCTCCTCCACTCATCTTACTCCCCAATCTCCCACTATCAATCCCACTCCCTCTGCAAATCCAGCAATACATACTTCTCCCTCGCCCCACACAAGCTCCTTAGAATCCTCTCTGCATTATCCCCCACACACGCACACCCCTTCAGCTTCACATACTCAAACTCCCCAAGCTTCCACCCCCTTTACCCTCATCATCACCAAAGCCCATATAAGAGAATCTTTAGAAACCCCCTTTCATATAGAATGTGAAGGCTATATAGAGAGTATGCAAGAGCAGCTTCTGTTATTGAGTGATTCTCACTCTATGACTTCTAACATTTCCCACTCACCCTTGCAGCCTCATACCTTACTTGATAGCCCTGCTACCTTAAGCATAGCTAATCCCTATCCCAACAGCACCAATACCATAGACCAAACACACTCTATGAAGAAAAGATATACAGGTATTATTTCAGCCCTGCACTATAAAGGAGCAGAGCCTAGCAATCACACTTCACAAGGTATAGCAACTCTAAGCTACAAGCACTTCTTTCATATAACACTTGTCTCTACCCTAAAACGATTAGATTATAATCAAGCGTATAGAATCTATACAGATAAGAGTATCCTTGATGTGATAAAGACTATGTTTGCACTCCATTCCCACACCCTTACTAAAAGCATTGACTATACTAATGTGTATCATACCTACCACCCTGAAGAACTCATCACTCAATATAACGAATCTGATTTGAGATTTATCACAAGAGTGGCTCATAATCATGGTATATATTTCTATGAGGATGAGCATAACATATATGTGTGCGATACTTTAAAAGATATGCCCCCCATAAGCATTCCCTACAATCCAAATCCTAATAATGCCCTCCATGAAATGTGTATCCAATCCTTTTTTAAGCAAGATTATCTTTCACCTCATAGCTTTACTCAAAGCAATGCTAATAATCCCCTAGACATATACACCCAAAGCACTACACTATGCTCTAGTCCTACTCATAGTCCTACCCACATTCCTACTCGCACTCACCATACTCCCCCATATTATGAATATCACCATAATGCTCAAATGAGCTTTGATATACAGCCTGATACCCTTATGCCTTTAAGCTTAAAAGAGAAATACTACACCCTATCTAAGAACCGCCTCTTTGCTAGAAGCAATGCCTATTGCTTCCACTTAGGAGATTCACTCCATATCACTCTCCCTAGCCATTATACAGCTTCCACCATTCACAGCTCACAAGGCACACATACTTCACAAGAGACACATAGCCCACAAGACTATACGATTATCGCCCTAGACCAAATCCTTATAGACACCACCTCATTAGCCAATATAGGAAGCAACACAACACCAAGCTCTGTCTTAGCTACCCAAGATACTCACACGGCACACACAAGCAATAATGCTTTATCAAGTGCTACTCCCCCACTCCACAATAATGCCTTGCCAAGTGCTATTCCCCATACACCCTATACAAGCAATGACACTTATGCTAATACTCATACAAGCCATCTCTTTGATGCCCATAGTCCTGCCACCACTTCAGCCCTTGCTACACCTACTGCCTCCTCACACTCACATTTTACCCATGCTTCCTCCCATTCCACTTCTACTTCCCCACATTCCACCACCGCTTCAGCCTCCCCCTTTATTCGCTCTTATATGAATACACTCACTCTTATCCCTATCTCTCTTGCCTTTAGCCCAAGTCCTAAAGCCAAACCAACACCTCCTTCTACCACTCAAGGTATAGTCATAGGAGAGGGCTATATCCAAGCTAAGAATCTCAAAGAGGCAAATGCCTCTATACAACAAGAAAGCAATACCATATACACAGATAGCTATGGGAGAGTAAGGGTAAGGCTCAATAGTTTTTATGCCCACGCCCTAACACAAGAAGCCTTATTACAAAAGGATTACTCTAAAGAATGTGATTCTAAAGAGGGCTTATCCAAAGAGGATTACTCACTTGAAAGCCACTCTCAAAAAGGTCTCCATCAAAGCGCAGATTCACGCACTTCCCCCAATACATCACGCACGACAACGCATACGCAAGGCATTGCATTAGAATCTAGGGGCAATAGAGACATTCACTCTCAAACAAACTCCTCTCAAGAGACAGAGTCTCAAGTATATATGCAATCCCTCCTTAGCTCTGCTGCACCATTCCTTAGAGTAAGCACACCCATTGCAAGTAATCATTCAGGATTCTATCATACGCCAAGAATTGGTGATGAAGTCATAATCTCTTTTATGGATAATGATATAGATAAGCCCTATATATCAGGCAGTCTCTATAATACACATAATCCTAGCCCAGCCACACTTACCTAAAGACGACCATATCACCACACTTAGCTCTAAAACCATAGGGGCAAAAGAACAAGGCAGAAATGAACTTACCCTATCAAACCTCAAAGATAAAGAAGAAATCTCTATAAAAGCACAAAAAGACTATACAGAATCTATAAACCATAATTTCTCTCAAACTATACACAATAATAAAGATTCTAAAGTTTTAGGAAGCTACACAGAATCTATTACTAAATATCATAAACAAGAAGTGCTAGGACTAAAAGATGTCCGCATTGGAGCAGAATATCTCACAAATGTAGCACTAAGCAAAGATACATTAGTGGGCTTAAGCAATACGCTAAATGTAGGTGAGAGTAATAAGCTAAGAGTAGCAAAAGATTCTAGTGAGTATGTGGGGGGAGATAAAGATACTAACATACAAGGGAATTACATAGAATCTATACAGGGGGATTTGAGTAAGAGTGTAAGGGGGAATAGGAGTGAGGTGGTGGAGGGAACATTAGACATACAAGGCACAAGAGAAATCAACATAAGCACGCAATCTCATATTAATATCAATGCCATAGATACCATTTTATTCTCTAGCAATGAATCTACTTCCTTTGAAACGCAAAAAGAACTTTCTTTAACCTCTGATAATACTGATATAGAATCAAGAAGCAACATTACCGCCATAGCAGGTAATCAAATCCTACACCAAGTAGGTGATACACAAATCATTACTAAAGGAGATTCTGTTATAATTAAAGCTGGCGGGGTAGAAGTCATTATAGATTCTAAAGGCTTAGTCGTTAAGGGTGGGGAGGTTAAGAGTGAGTAGATGTAACACAAAATGGATTATAAAAAGTATAAAGTTAATGAGAGAAACTAAAGTCAAAAGAGGTTAAAAGTGAATATAAAATAAGCTATAATGCTTCAACTTTAATAAAGAGAAATACATAATGAATAAAACAATATCTTTTCAAATAAAAGCCCTAGAATCTAATGCAAAAACACCTATTGTGAATGCAGCAATACAGCTAGAAAATATAAATCTAGGACAAAAAGTAATAACAGATTCTAAAGGCATAGCTTACTTTGAAATAGATGAGACACAAAAGCTTAAACCTTTTAGAGCAAAACTCATGCACAAAGACTATCAAGAAACCCCCATATCTGATAGGGTAATCATTCTAAATTCTCTAAAAAGACGAGAGAAACCTTTGGAGTTAAGGTTTAGGGGGAAGCTTGATAACTTTGCAGTGCAGCAAATTAAGCTAGAATCACAAACAATCACACTAAAAGATTCCAATAATGAGGTCATCACTAAAAATTTCTACAAACGAGGCGACACTCTCACACTCACTGCAAGCATAAATCCCAGCAAAGCCACAGAAAAGCAAATCAAATGGGCATATAAAATACTTACCCTTACAGATATAGTCCTGCTTCAACAAAAAGATTCTAAAACATATAATCCCTTAAATAAAACAACTCTAAATCCCGCTATAAATAACACACCCACAGAGCTTCAGCAAATCCTGCAAGACAAAGACGATAATGCCTACTTCTCTAGTGAATCTGCCTATACCATAAAAAATTTTAAACACAACATACAAGAACCAGAATCTCTCTATAAAGGTAAAACTTTAACCATCACTATTCCTCAAAGCTTTGAAAATAGCAAACAACAAGTTGCCATTGCTATCTTTGCCTATAAATATGAGCCAAATTGGCAGGCATGCTTCATAATCCGCCTCAATGACTACCCACAAATTACCATTGATTGCACCTTGGCAGAGACTTTAAGAGCGAATGCGAATAATGATGAAATCTCAAGGCTTGGCTGGGGAGTAAGCTATGTGTGTCAGAAACTATGGCATGATAATCCTGCTAATGCTAAAGAATTGGGAGAATTGATATACATAGATTCTAAATCACAAGACTTTATAGAATCTATCCCTAATAAAACCATGCAAAGAATAGTCAAAGAGGCATTGCCAAGAATTACTTTGCAAGAGTTTGCTAAAGATAGCAATAACAAATGTCCTGCTATACAATCACAAATGCAAGAGATAAAAGATAAGAATATAAGATTCTATGTAGAGCTAGATTGGGATAGATTCTATATGCAGTTTCCTTTGATGAAAGGGCTAGAAAAAGAAGCCCTTAGCATAATTACACCAGAACGCAACAAAAATATTTTCAAACTTCCAATAACAGGCTATGAATTGGGAAAAATTTTAACAAATAACTTTTTAGATTCTCTTTCTGAATTTTGGACATATAATCACGCCACCATAAAAAAAGCCATACAATTAAATAAGGATAGTGAGACATTCTCTATGCAAGTAACTGCCAATCTTTTAGAAATAGCAAAGAATCCAAAGGAGGCTAATATCCCTAATGCTAATAATAGAATCTTTTCTATTACAAATGATTCTACCAAACTCCAAGAATGTGAAAAGCTACTTAGTGATATAAAGCCTAGTGATTTAGGACGACACCATATGCAATATTATAGTATCTCTGATATAGACTTTGGACTAGAGTATAAACTAAGCTTTGAGGAAAAGTCTAATCAAGCCATAGCCCTATATGCCCTCTCTGGTAAATTCCAAATCTATTATGTGCTAGATAGTTTTGAAGTAGAAAGAATAAACGAAAAAGAAATAGCTATCTATCCCACACAGATAAAGGCTTATATTGATGATAGCTTTGATTTTAGAGACCAAGACCATACTTTTAATGATGATGGCAGTATAAAAGAGCTAGGGCAACCTGTGGGTGCTTGGGATTATAATAAAATGAAGTTTGATAAAGATGTATCAGAGAGTCAGATGAATAAATACGCAGAAAAAAGCGGGATAATTAGTGCAACAAATGCTGGTGCTGCACTATTTTTAAAATCAGCCATAAATATAGAAAAATACGAGGATTATAAAAGTAGCAATATGTATCCCATTTACAACCACGACTACCAACAAACTCAAAAGAATTTCAACTTAGGTTTAGATTTCCTAGTTACTAGCCCGACATTCAAAGATATTAAGATTCCAAAGGATTTGGATACAAAGAGTGTCTTCAAAATAATTGTGAGATTGGAAGGATAAATAATGGAAGTAGCTCTATTAATTTTTCTTGTTGCTGCCTTTGGCATTGGTAGTCCGAGCTTTGTTATAGTGGCGTGTATGGGTTTATTAAAGCGATATATTAATCGCTATTTCGCATATGGGGCTTTGACAACTCTTGTTGTTGTGCTTATTTGCTATTATTTATATTCCTTTTTTGTTAAGGAAGAGTATTATCGCTTGATAAATAAGCTTGGTTGTGAGTATGCCCAAAATGAACCTGATGCGAGTTTAGGGATAATGCACTGCTATACATACTTAAATGTTTTTTTAGACTTTTTTGCCTATCCTTTGATAATGGTGCTAATGGTAACTTCTCTTTTTTGGATAGCTATGTGTATTATGACTTTAATGCGATATGGTATGCAGGTATCCATAAAAACTAAGCCCAAAGAGTTTAAAAGAAAAAGCTTTCTATATGGAATCTTTTTATATGCAATGGAACTTTTGCTTCTAGGCTCTATGTATGTATATGCAAGAATGATAGGCAATGGCAATATTATTTTTGTCATCGTTGCTAGTATATTTGGTGCTACCCTCATTCTTGTTGTTGCTAAAATCAAACAGAAAAGAGGTCATAATGAGAAATTTTGACTACCAAAATACCCAAAGATATTTCAACTTAGGCTTGGATTTTATCGTTACAAGCAAGGATTTTAAAAATATAAAAGTGCCACAAAATGTTAATTTCAAAAGAATATTCAAAATAATGATAGGGGATTTTAATGATTGATGGCTGGGGATTTTTGATTTACACTGCTATTATTCCCGCAATATTGGGTGGCATCATTTCTCTTTTACTCTTTGCTTTTTTATGAAATTTCAAAGTTTTCGCAATTTTCTTATTTCACATTATTTTTTGGTTGGCTTGGTTATTTCCCTATTGTTTATTGCTCATTATTATATGTTTTACAAGGGAATTGGATTTGTTAGAATTCTATATTTGTGTATTAACTTTGCCTATAGTATATCAATTAAGAAAATACTATATAACAGCTAGTAAAAAAAGCGAAAGAGTAGATGATTTTTCAATTTGGATTATTTTAATGAGTATTCTTTCGCTTTTTGTTCATCTTGGAATGATAGCTTTGTGTTTGTTATTAAGGGTATGAGGGTAAATAATGTTCAACCAAGACTACCAAAACACACAAAACTTTTTCAATCTCGGTTGTGATTTTAGAATCCTTACTCCCACCTTTAAAGACATAGAAGTGTATCCCATTGCAAGTAATCATTCAGGCTTCTATCATACCCCAAGAGTTGGTGATGAAGTGATTATCTCTTTTATGGATAATGATATAGATAAGCCCTATATATCAGGCAGTCTCTATAATACACATAATCCTAGCCCAGCCACACTTACCTAAAGACGACCATATCACCACACTTAGCTCTAAAACCATAGGGGCAAAAGAACAAGGCAGAAATGAACTTACCCTATCAAACCTCAAAGATAAAGAAGAAATCTCTATAAAAGCACAAAAAGACTATACAGAATCTATAAACCATAATTTCTCACAAACCATACACAATAATAAAGATTCTAAAGTTTTAGGAAGCTACACAGAATCTATTAGCAAATATCATAAACAAGAAGTGCTAGGCTTAAAAGATGTGAGAATTGGAGCAGAATATCTCACAAATGTAGCCCTAAGTAAAGATACCATAGTAGGACTATCCCATACTCTAAACATAGGTGAGAGTAATAAACAGAGTAGGAAAAGATTCTAGTGAGTATTTGGGTGGGGATAAAGATACTAGCATACAAGGCAATTACATAGAATCTATACAGGGGGATTTGAGTAAGAATGTGAGGGGGAATAGTGAGGAGGTGGTGGAGGGGGATAAAGATATATCCATCAAGAAAAAGCTCAATATCCAAACACAGAGTGAAATAGCTATTCGCTCTAATGATAATATCTATATAAGCTCGCCTCAATCTCTAAGTATAGAAACAGATACAAATGCTATTGTTGTGGCTAATAATGTTAATATGATAGCAGATTCTCATTATATGCTTCAAGCTAATACTGAAGCTTAACGCAAGTAGGCGATACGCAAATCATAACTAAAGGAGATTCTGTGATAATAAAAGCCGGAGGCGTAGAAGTCGTGATAGATTCTAATGGCTTAGTAGTGAAAGGTGGGGAGGTTAAGAGTGAGTAGCAACATTACAGAGAGAATAGAAAAGGTAAAAGCGAGTAGAGCATTACAGAAAATGTGCCAAAGAATCTAAAAGCAATAAAAACCAAAGCTATAAAAGGGGTTAAGAGTGAGTAAGTCAAGAAGTAGAGCTAAAATGAAAATTATCACAATACAAAAAACAAGTAAGATAAAAAAGAGATAGAATCAAAATATGCCAGACCTTAACACCAGACCCATACACATACAAGTAAGAGATGTGTATCATAATCTTATACAAAATGCTACGATAAAAGTCATACAAAGAAAAAGCGGCAAGATTCTCTATAACAACAAAAGCCCAAGCGGAGAAATAATCCTAGATGATATAGAGAATCTCAAAGACTGCCACGCCTTTAGAGTAGAGATAGAACACCCACACTATAAAAGCAAACCTAAAACCAATGCCCCCTGCATAAGAGGAGCAAATCTCAATAAGCCTCATACCCTAGAGTTTTATTACCAAGATAAGCTATTGGTAAGTAGTGTGTATGCAGAGATACGAGATGATAGAGATTCTATTTCACAAAACAACATATATGATACTTATAACACTCAATATCGTAATAACATAGCCACAATACAAGAAAATAATAATGCTAATGCCTTGTATCTACCTCAAAGAAGCTATAACTTTGATACAAAAGTAGCAAAAGAAAAAGAAGCCATAGAATCTTTGCAGCATATACAACTCCACCTCAAAGCCTACTATAATCAAGATTCTATCCCAAATAAAGATAAACAATCCCAAGCACAAAAACAAAAATACCAAGAACAAAAGAAAGAAACTAAATGGGGGTATATACTCTTTGATAAAGAAGTAGATATAGATTCTAAGCTTAAAGAACTCACTAAAGATTCTACTATTCCCCTAACGGAGCTAAAAGAATTTAATAGAATCACTAAAGAAGATTCTATTGTTTTTATCAATCAAATAAATGAGCCTAGCAATATAAACATTACACATACAGAATCTAAAACAAATATTGCATACGCACAAAATAACCAAACAAGTATAGATTCTAAAAACAAAAATAACATAAACAAAGATTTTAACAACACAGAATCTAACCCCTACCTCTTAGGTGAAGAAATAGAGATATACTTTAAAGAACAATGGAAAGACAAACAAATTAGATTCTTTCTATCTTTATAAACCACATAAAGATGTAAGTGCGGATGTGGAATTACAAGAAACACATTACACAATTGTATATGATGAGATAAACTCTTTCCACAAAAAGATTCAAGCATTAATTGGACAAATATCGCTATAGAAGTCATCTCTTTTGTCCCTATTGCAAGAGGAGTAAGGATAGCTCTTAATATAGGTAAATGGGGATTAAGACTTTTTAGAGCTGATACCAAGATATCAAAGAAAGCAAAAGAGTATAATAGTAAAAAACTTGTCATAAAAGATAGCAAAAAAGAGCAAGATAAAAAGAATAAAACTCCCCCACCTATAAAGGAGGTCAAGCTAGACACCTTGCCTAAAGACACGAAGGAAGCCTATCATAATTATAAAGCGCATAATTGGCAAGGGACATATCCTAAACAGAATCATGGGATAACTAAAAGAAATGTAATAAGGGCTGGTAAAAAATTTTATAATAAAGATTCTATACTTCCTGAAAAGCCAGAGGGAACATATAGGGAATTTGATGTAACAAATGGGAGGGATTCAGCAAGATTTGTAAGAGACACCCAAACAGGCGATATATACTATACACCAGATCATTATCAAACTTTTATTAAAATCATAGAATAAGGAGACTAGTATGAATTATGCTAAAAAAGACAATAAAATCTACATAGTCAAATCTATGGGCGAAGTAACTTTGAAAGATGATAAGGATTTATTTATCGTTAAGCTAGATGGCTCAAAGCTGCATACTTATGATGAGTTTGAAAAGGCAGCCAAAGCCGCCTTTCAAACTCCCACTGATGAGAGTATGATTTGGTTAAATACGCCGGGAAATCAGTGGGTTTGTTGGATAGAATATTTGGATTGGCTCTTAGATGCAGGGTTTAATTCCTTTGCTTTGATTGTAGAGAATTGGAGTAAAGCATTGGATAGGGATATAAAAAAGAAAGAAGAATGGCTTTTGCGCGATTTTAAATTTACTTGTGATTTTTGGGGATATGAGATTATAGAGTGTAGTCTTGGCAATGTTGAACCCAAGGATTTTAATATTTACCTAGTAGGATAATATACTCTACGCAATGAAAGACAAAAAAGATAATAAGGTTTATGTTGTCAAATCTATGGGCGAAGTAACCTTGAAAGATGATAAAGACTTATTTATCGTTAAGCTAGATGGCTCAGAGCTTCATACTTATGATGAGTTTGAAAAGGCAGCCAAAGCCGCCTTTCAAACTCCTACTGATGAGAGTATGCTTTGGTTAGATGAGCCAGGAAATCCTTTTTGTTGGATGGAGGAGTTAGATTGGCTCTTAGATGCGGGGTTTAATTCCTTTGCTCTGATTGTAGAGAATTGGAGCAAGACATTAGGTAGAGAGCCACAAAGAGATAAAGAAATAAAATCGCTTATGTGGAATTTTAACTATTTCTGTAATTTTTGGGGATATGATATTTTGCGCATTGCGGGCAATGGCTATTTGCAAACTGAAGATGAGTATTGCAAACCTAGAGATTTTAATATTTATTTGGTGGGATAACAATCTTTCTCACAAACCATACACAATAATAAAGATTCTAAAGTCAAAGGAAGTTACACAGAATCTATTAGCAAATATCACAAACAAGAAATACTAGGACTAAAAGATATAAGAATAGGAGCAGAATACTTAACCAATGTAGCCCTAAGTAAAGATACCATAGTAGGCTTAAGCAATACTCTAAATGTAGGTGAGAGTAATAAACTAAGAGTAGCAAAAGATTCTAGCGAGTATGTGGGTGGAGATAAAACAATAGAGGTTGGGGGGAATGCTAAAGAGGATATAGGGGGAGATAGGCATACAATCATTAAGGGAGAGGGGCAAGAGCATATTGAGGGAAGTTTTACGCAGAGTGTAGTAAGGGATATTGATGTATTTGCTGCTAATAACCATACTATAACCACAAATTCAAGTATATTTCTCAATGCCAATGAAAATATGACTTTAGAATCTAAAAAACATCTCACTCTGCATTCTGATACTGCCGATATAAGCACAGAAACAGATATGGCTATACAAGTAGGAATACTCTAAACTTCAATATAGGCAATACCACCATAACTGCTACTTCAGATTCTGTTATAATTAAAGCTGGTGGGGTAGAAGTAGTAATAGATTCTAATGGTTTAGTCGTTAAAGGCGGGGAGGTTAAGAGTGAATGAGATTAAGCTAAAAGGCATAAAACTATGACAGAGGATTCCAATGCAAGCTAATATATCTACTCAATCCCACAGCACACAAGAAAGCGATACTCTACGCTATCCACATTCTTTTATTCATCACAGCAATATAAGCACTGCTTTTATAGAGGAGTTAGCAAGTTTAGAATCTATGCAAGATAATATAAATTATATGGGAGAGATTCTAAAAAGTTATATCGCAGGGGATTATGGATTTAATGTGAAAATTACCATTGATGATAAAGATATAAAAAATGAAGCGTATCAAAAAATGCTAAAAGATTATCGGTATATCAAAGATGAAAGAGTAAAGAAAAAGATAGAAGAATACGCACAAGCAAACAAAGAGGACAGATTAAAGCTTATCCTTGCTTGTTTGGCTATGGCTTTAAAAAGGAGTGAGAATGAATAAATCTGACAAACCCTTTGACCCACTTTTATTCAATGGCTTAGGAAGAAAGAGGGATAGAAAGTGGAACAATATTTTGTATTCAATTTTTAGTTTTATTAATGGTATATTGCTTGCATTCGGATTTTTGATTATTGGGGGACTTGCTAAAAAATGGTATAGTGAAACTTGGTTTTCGTTGTTTTATGCATTTGCTATATTGATTTTGACGCTTTATTGTTTATTGTTATTATATTTTTGTATTCAAGTCTTGAAACACACTAAAGCAAATAAATACATAAATAAAGATAATCCTATTTTAGTGTGTGAATATCAAGGAAGCTTTAAAAATTATTGTGTATGGACTCTGGGATTTTTAGCGATATTTATCATTTACTTTTTATTTTTAGGGCTTTCTTTATTAGCACCACCCCTCCTTGCTTCAGTTTTAACTCATTTTTATTTATATAAACCTTTTTTATTAAAGAGAATTTTACTATTTAAAGATTATGTGATTTTAGAATATAGAATCTTTGGGAATGTAAAGATTAGTAGGGAAGGATTAGCTTTGATGAATAAAGCCCCAATCACAAAGTCACTATATTTATCTTTCGTGTATCCGATGATATTTAATACCAACAAACACATTTTTTACAACAAATATTTAATAGCTTATTTTTGTTTGCATTTTAATAAATTTGGTATGAAAAATGTTCAGAATCTATATCAAGAATTAAACTATAAAATAGAATATAATATTGATAGCATTATTTCAAGAGGACATAGAAATTGGATATATGCTTTTAGATACCCAATAAAGGAAAATAGCAATGAGTAACACCTATGGCATTGTAATCCAATGTATCCCAAGCGATAGACTAATCACTGATGAAAATGGAGAGCAGTTTTATGAATATTTTTGACCCTTTACTTTTGTGCGGATTGCCTTATGAAAATGGTAAGCTAGATTCTAAGAAATTAAGATTCTATAATAGTCTTTTAGGTATTGCAAAAATATCAGGTATTATTAGTTTTTTATTGAGCTTTGTTGCATTGGGAGCAGTCTTTGAGGGTAAAATAGCAGGAAGCAAAGAATTACTTCAAAACCTTTTGCCCTTTAGCAAGACCATCAGTGTAATGCTTTTTGTCGTTTTTTGTTGTCTTTATGCTATCTTTATGAGGAGTTTTATCAAACAAAAAATTTCTCAAGCACCTTTAGATTCCAAACTACAAAATCTTACACAATCATATCTTACAAAATATAAATATATACAAATATTGTTCTTAGGTATATTAAGCGTATTTTTTGGCATTTTAGGTTTCAGTTTTTCTCTTGGCTTTTTAGTATTTTTCTTTATTTTTCTTATCCCAAAAATCCGCACACTTTATACAGACAACACCAAAGAGCTTTATGCTGAGTTTGCAATACTTAGCTTTTCTCTTGGATTGTATGCTATTAAAAACGATGAGAGTTTGTATTATTGTGAATTTAATTTTTCACAAAGTATCATTCCACTTAAGACACAGCAGCTTGTGCGTTGCACCTGCGATAATGAGAATCTTACAAAACAAAGAGTATTTAGATTTGCAAAAACGATAGATTCTGCACGAATCATAGAGTTTTTTGGAAAAAGAGTAATCTTACAAAGCAAAATACAAAATGCACAAGATTGCAAAATAAAAATAAAGGAGTTAAAATGAATGGAGAAAAAGCAAGATTGTCTGCTTCTTGTATCACAAGCGGGGATAAGCCTTGTATTCTCAAAACCGATATAGCTTCATTAGAATCTAGCAATAAAGACACTATGCAACCAACTTTGTTTTCTAGGTTCAATTGATTCAATTATTACAGAGGCTATCAAATATATTGAAAAGGGTTTGCCTTTTTATCTTAAATTAGGCTTTGAGGTAAAAAATGCTTCAAAAACAATGACACTCAATATAAGTAACGATGCTTTGGATGCTGATGACATAATAATCTTAGGTGGATTGCAGATCGGTATGGGAATTGGTATTGAATTGGCAATAGGAGCTCTTGTTGGAGCGGGAATAATCAGCGGAGGCTGGGCGCTGTTGTGTAGTATTAGTGCAGCAATGCTTATTTCTTATTTTTTGACAGATATTTATCTGTATCTTAAAGATAAAGCTTTATCTCTTTGGCAAGAAGCTAAAGATATAGCAAACTCTGCCTGGCAAAGCATAATGTCTCTTATAGAATCTGATGAAAGAAGCCTAGAGGAAAGAAAAGAGGATATGACAAATAAAGTAGCTGATGAAATACTCAAACTTCAAGAAGTCCCAGATGAAGCCTTTGTAAAAGATATATCAAAAGAGGCTTATAGCGATTTGATTAATTTCTTATGTCAGCAAAGGGCTAGTGCAGGAGATATTCATCAATATTTGGAATGCTCGCAATGTATTGTATATAGTTTAGATTCTAAAAATACAGAATCTAAAGCGCAAGACACCCCACTCCACACAGCTCCCAACACTATCCCTATACGCCTACAAGCCCAATGTATCAATCACAACAACGAGCTTTTAGCTAATAAAGAAATCTATGCCTTTAGTATGGATATAGGGCACTTTGTAGAGAGGGTGCTAAGTGATGATAGAGGCTTGATAGAATGCAATAATATCTTAGTCTATAATAATGGCTCTTTATCACAAGTGTATTTTGTGCTAAAGCAATTAGGACTAGATGAGGAACAAAAGATAACACATATCCAAATATCCCCTAGACTCGATATAAGTCCTATATATAAAAAACAAGGTAGCCTAGAGGGCATAAAGACATTACATTTTGCAAAAAATATACCAAAGCATATAGAGCAACACGACAAGATTAACGCTCAAGTAAGGGTGAGTGCTATACACAAGATTGACACAATACAAGCACATAATACTACACAATTGGCTATACCTCTTAGCCTAAAGGCAGAATATATCATCAAGGATAAGACAAAAGACACAAAAGAGGCTCAAAGCCTCATAGCACAATATCGCCATAATACCAAATGGGGCTATATGGTATTTGAAAAACATCAAGACATACACAAAGGGCTACAAAAGAAAGGAATCATACTAAGCCCCACATCGCTTAATATGCAAGGGGAATATATAAGCATACCTTTAAGAAAAGATTGGGAAGATAGAAATATAGCTATATTTGCCTATCTCAAAACCCCCTCAAAATCCGTAAGATATGATATAAAACACTATAGGGCTATGCCTATATCACTATGCTATAATGGCAAGTCTTTAGATATATTAAGCTATGGACAAATTCTAAAAAGCTATAAACTCTCTCAAACCAAAAATGAATATCTAAAAGAACATGGGCATATAGAACTAGAGCAAGGAGTAGATACTAATACAGCAAGCCTTGATACAGGTGTGTATAAGATAGAAAAGTCAGACATACAATCTGCTCTAATCCCCACAAGCAATAAACACAGAATCAGCACACCACATCTTGCAAAAGAATTCTTGCCTCTAGCCTTTGAGAGCATGGATAAGAAAGGGCAAAGATTTTATATATCCTACAATGCCAATCAAAACAATCTTAATCTTATTGAATATGAGGATTTGCAAAGACCTATCAATCTCAAATCTCCACAAATCAAAGAGCATATCAAAATCTTTTTAGAATCTAAGGAATTTTTTGAAGATTTACACACTATCCATGCAACAATGCAAGATAAGGGAATAGATAATTTGGTGCTAGAGGTGGAGAGTGGGAAGGAAGCGTCAATAAAAAACTTTCGCTTAAGCGGTAAAGAATGGGTAAAAGAGTATAAAGAAAAAGAGGGGCAAAGCGAGGATAGTATGCTAAACGATTTAGAATCTAATTTCAAAAAAAATGTAATTACCTTTATTAATGTTTTAAGAAATTCTGATGCAAATGTTACTGCAACTTCTACTAAAAGATCCAAGAAAAGGGCTATGCTTATGCACTATGCTTGTCGTATAGGCATTTCAAAAGATATTACTCCCCAACAAGCTCAAATAGAAACACAAAAAGAAAACATACCAATTAATTGGATACACACAGATTCTAGCGGTAATTATTCAGAGAAAATTTCAAGAGCAAAGGCAATGGAGATGAAAAATGCTTATGGAATGAAATATATAGCCTCCATTACATCAAATCATATTTTAGGTAAAGCTATCGATATGACGATTACTTGGATAAAAGATATAAAAATTAAAGATAAAGTAAGAAAAGAATATATTTTAACACCAAATAATGGTGCTAAATGCAAAGAACTTCATGATATTTTAGCAACCTATGGAGTCTATAAGTTGCTAAAAGACGATCCACATTGGTCATTTAATGGAAAATAAAGGAAAGGCGATGCGTTATGTATTGATTTTAATGATTTGTTGTAATAGCTTATTTGCACAAATAGAAACAGAAAAAACTTCACAGACACAAATATCACAAAAGCGTATGAAAAAATGAAATATAGTTTTTCTGAGAGTTATTATCTCCCACAAAGCATTGAATCTATGAAAAACATCACGCAAACTCTTGATTATGAGAAAAGTGAGATTTATGGCTATGAAAGCTTTAAAATCCAATGGCAAAACGAAAATGAAGTAAGCATAAATCTTAATGCTTTTAACGATGGATAGAAAATTTGCACTTACAGAAGTTATATTCTTTCTTTAAAACAAGTGGGCAAAGATACACGAGGCGTTATAGAATCTATAATGCTTTATCCACAAGATATTGACACATACATACAAAATGCTTGTGAGTGCAATTATTTTCGTGGCGAATATGGATACGATGAAGCAAGAAATAAAGAACTTGATAGGCAAATGGATAAATATTGCAAACCATTGCCACAAGATTATAAAATCTTGCAAGAAAAATACAGTGATAAGCCAAAATTACAAAGGATTCTAAAAAGGGTAAATGAGCTGTAAAAATAATAACAAAGCAGGAGTCATCACAAACAATAATGCACAAAACATCATTAATACAGAACTTTTAATAGATGATATATTCTGTGATTTTGCAAATGTATTGCTAGAATATCAAAGAGAATATTCTGCAAATAGAGTAAAGCTAGAGGTGGTGTATGTGGAGGAAGAGGACTTGAGTGATATTGAGGTAGTAGGACAAAATGGAATAGATATAAGCTTGGTTTCTGAATATTCTAAAAATATACTAAGACAAATTGCAAAAAATTCTAACTACACGAGAGTTACTATAAGTAGTACAGCAAGAACACCTAGAAAACAAGCTGAAATTATGTATAATAATATCATTATAAATGGCTTACAAAAACAAAGAAATACCTATAAGCAGCCTAGACAACGAGTGCTAGATGTATATGAAATACAGAAAAAAGCTGGTAAAAACAAAGATGATATCATACAGGCAATGACAAACAAAATCAATGAACTTGGAGCTTCTAGCGTATCAACACATTGTGCGGATTTTAATGTTGTCAATGTGGTTGATATTCCTCATTCATCTTTAGGTAAAAATAAAGAGAAATTTAAAAGTGAGGCTATTAAGCTACTAGGCAAAACAAATGTTTTAGATGAGAATAATTGCTACCATATTGTGATACACCAACAAAACTAAAGGAAAATAGTATGTATAAATATATAAAAAATATTGCAATAATTATGGCTCTATGCTTGAGCTTGGAAGCTAAAGACTTTGTGGTGAATTGTGATAAATGTGTAATTAAAATAGGTTCTACTGATGAAGAATGTGGAGTATTTTAAAAAAGAAATGGGAGAAGAGGATTTCTATGTCGCAGCGGATGATGCAAATTATTATGCTTACACATTAAGCAAATATCTTGAAACAAATGGTATAGAATTTAAACATTTTGCGCGTCTTGATTCACATCGCACAAAGCTTGTGTTTCCAAATAAAAGTATAGATATTGCAAATCTCAAGTGGTTATATGAATATTATTTGTATCAAAAAGGCAAAAAGCCTCATAAACTTATGGACATTTCAGCTCCAGAAGATGAAATCAACGAATATTTTAACATTAGCAGTCCAAAGTATCCTAAAGAGAGTGAATAAAAATGGATGAGCCGACACATATACACTCACCAGCCTATAAAGCAAAGAATTATACCACCCACATCAAGCCAGATTATAATCCTCCACTATCCCTTAGATTCAATGGCAAGGAATTACAGATATTGGAATGGGGAGAGGTGAAAAGAGATAAAAACTTTAAATTAGACCCTTTAAGTTTAAATAATCCAAAAGATTCTATTATAGAATCTAAAAAGTATTTTGTAGGGATAGAAAATCTAGCACACATTCCCTTATCTCAAAAAATATATTCCCTAGATATATATGATGAAAACAAGAATAAAATAGGAGTTATTGCAAATCACAATACGCAAAACATCATTAATACAGAGCTTTTGTTGGTTTGATAATGGCAATGCATGTGTTTTCTCTATATTTTGAAGCAAATAAAAATATTATTCTATGTATTCTATGGATATTATTGCTCTTTTATGCTTTTATTCTTCCCTTATTAATTGTAAGATGTAATAAAATAGATTCTATACATTATATCCTTTCTTCCACAGCGTTTATATTTGGCTTATTAGTAGCTTACATTGTCTGTGTATTAGCCTTTGTGATACTTCTGAAGCCATCAATCGATTATGTATTGATGCTATTTATTATAGGAAGCTTATTGGCAGGAGCATTTTACAATCCGCTTTTACTCATTCTTATATATTGTCAAGAAAAAAATAAAAAAAGATATTCTCTTGGTAAATCGATAGGTATTTTTGCAGGAAGCGTGATTATTTGTGGTGTTATATTGACGGATATATTTATGCTAAATCCATTTCTCCTTTTTTATGCGGTAAATCCATTTTTTGGTATTGGAGCTAGGTAAATACAAACCGCAACAACCAATGCAAAAATGGATATATCAGGTAGTCTCTATAATACACATAATCCTAGCCTAGCACACTTACCTAAAGACGACCACATCACCACACTTAGCTCTAAAACCATAGGGGCAAAAGAACAAGGCAGAAATGAACTTACCCTATCAAACCTCAAAGATAAAGAAGAAATCTCTATAAAAGCACAAAAAGACTATACAGAATCTATTAACAATAATTTCTCTCAAACCATACACAATAATAAAGATTCTAAAGTTTTAGGAA